>ERZ835051.29-NODE-29-length-126842-cov-11.234582_pt1 | contig 126842 bp, 122 predicted proteins | sample MGYA00519575_ERZ835051 | MGnify/ENA primary metagenome ERZ835051 (study PRJEB31850, sample SAMEA3708769) | human gut metagenome | biome: human gut; feature: human-associated habitat; material: faeces | place: China | collected 2014 ... | reverse complement strand
GCTATAACACCGATAGGTCGTTGGGATATTTTTAAATTTAAGTTGCCAACGACCATACGATTTGAAACTTATCATTTCAGCGTTTGACTAAACGCAATCGCTGAAACGATAGTTTCTGCATTTCCTCAATCTCGCTTCATCGTCCACTGGACGCGCTCGATTTCGTCGCAGTTAAAGCCTCGCGCTCTCCGCGCTCGACAGTTAATATATAATTTATTAAATTTCAAATTGAACAACCAATAAAAATAAGTAGTCTTAAGACTACTTATTTTTATTGGCTCTCCATGTTGGACTCGAACCAACGACCTATCGGTTAACAGCCGAGCGCTCTACCAACTGAGCTAATGGAGAATATTTTTAAAACTGAAGTTATTATAGTACACATTATACCAAAGTGCAATAGTTTTTATACAAAAAATTAAATTTTTTTATTGCACACGAAAAATCCAAGATTTTACCTATATTACAAGGATAAGATACTTTGGAGTGTGCATATTTGCAAGGCAACTTTTGTTATAATACTTGCTAAACTGTTTAAATAACGATAAAATAGATAGAGTAAAATGATTTCATAAATATGAAACAGTATAATAGTGAGGTATTAACTTTGGAGATTAAAGGAAGAATTAGAGATATTATTTATCGTAATGAAATAAATAGCTATACAATTGCAACATTTGAAACAGATGAAGAGGAAACTACTGTTGTGGGTTATCTTCCTTTTATTGAGAAAGGCGATAGTTTAAAAATAACTGGTAATTTTGTTGAACACCCTGAATATGGTAGACAATTAAAAATTGAGACTTTTGAAAAGTTAATGCCAGAAGATTTAGATTCAATAGAAAATTATTTAGCAAATGGAAAATTCAAAGGGATAGGCCCTGCAACGGCTAAAAGAATGGTTAATACTTTTGGCAAAGATGTAATAAATATTATTAAATTTGAACCTGAAAAGTTATCTTGTATAAAAGGAATTACTGAGGAAAAAGCAATTGAAATTTCGCAAAGCTTTAATGAAAATTGGGAAGTATGGCAAATTGTTAGTTATCTAGAAAAATTCGGAATTGGTCCACAAAGCGCAGAAGAAATATATAAAAAACTAGGGCCAAATACAATAACAACAATAGAAGAAAATCCATATATTTTAATAGATTTGACAGTTAGGTTTAACTTTGCACAAATAGACCAGATTGCTATAAAAATGGGAATGGATTTAGAAAATGATAAACGTATCAGAAGCGGTATAAAATATGCACTTAAATTATCTACTAATAATGGACATTGTGCAGTATTATATGAAAATTTGATTCAGTTTGTAAAAGATTTACTAAATGTTTCAGAATCGATGATAGAAAACAATATCATATTTTTGAAAACAAAAAATGAAATTGTATTAGAAGATAGAGAAAACCAGGAGTGGGTATATTTATATAATTATTACATGGCTGAAAAAAATGTTGCTGAAAGTTTGATAACTTTAGATAATTATTTAAATGTAAAGAAAATTAGTAATTTTGAAAAGAAATTAAAGAAAATTGAGAAACATTCTGATTTAGAATTATCTGAAAAACAAAGAGAAGCGGTAATTGCAGTTCAAGAGCATAATGTTTGTGTAATTACTGGTGGACCGGGTACAGGAAAAACTACTATAATAAAAACAATAATTGAAATGTATAAACAAGAGGAAAAAAAGGTTGTACTTTGCGCACCTACTGGAAGAGCTGCTAAAAGAATGAGTGAAGCTACTGGAGAAGAAGCTAAAACTTTGCATAGATTATTAGAGATTGGAAAAACAAGCTCAGATGAGTTACAAAATATAGATCCAAATGTAGAAGTTGCACCATTAGACGCAGATGTGATTATTGTTGATGAAGTATCAATGGTTGATATATTTTTAATGAATTATTTATTACAAGCAATTTATAAAGGAACTAAGCTTGTATTAGTTGGAGATAGTAATCAATTACCATCAGTTGGACCAGGAAATGTATTAAAAGATATTATACAATCTGAAAGACTTACTACAATTACATTGAACAAAATTTTTAGACAAGCAGCTAAAAGCAAAATTATTTTAAATAGTCATAAAGTAAATGAAGGCATTAGTATTTTTAGTAAAGATGAACAAAATGAAAATGAAGAATTAATAGAAGATTTTTTCTTTATAAATGAAACTAATAAATTAAAGGTGTTAGAGAATGTAATTTCACTATGCACGGGAAGATTGGAAAGGTATGGAAACTATACTTTTGCCCAAAACATACAAGTAATTAGTCCAACTAAAAAAGGAGAGCTTGGAACTAAAGAATTAAATAAAAGTTTGCAACAAGCCATAAACCCGGAATCAGAAGAAAAAAACGAAAGAAAGTATATAGATTCCGTGTTCCGTGAAGGTGACAGAATAATGCAAATAAAAAATAATTATGATATTTATTGGGAGAAAAGAGAACCTACACTTGAAATGGGGAAAGGAGTATTTAATGGAGAATATGGAACAATACTAAATATAGATGAAGTAGAGAAAAAGGTAAAAATTAAGTTTGATGACGATAAATTAGTATGGTATAACTTTGATGAACTTGAGCAAATAGAACATTCATACTGCATTACTGTGCATAAGGCTCAACGGAAGCGAGTTTGATGTAGTTATTATGCCAATTGTACAAGCTGCACCAATGCTACTTACTCGTACATTACTATACACTGCAATGACAAGAGCAAAAAAATTACTTATTTTAATTGGAAATCCTAATATTATAGAATTTATGACGCAAAATGCAGATAGTAAAAAAAGAAATACAGGCTTAGAATTTAAATTAAGAAATCTATAGTTCTATATTGACTTATATATTAATATAATATAAACTATTACCATAGGGGGTACAAAAATACCATAAGAAGGAGGTGAGCCCCTATGCAAGAAGAGTTGTTATTAGAAATACTTAATGTAGTTAAAAGATCAGAAACAGAAAATAAAAAAGCAATAAAAGAACTAAAAAACGATTTAAAAGAATTTAAAGAAGAAACAAGAACAGCAATAAATGGACTAGAAGAAAAAGTAGATAAACTAGAAACAAAATTCGATGGACTAGAAGAAAAAGCAGATAAGCTAGATGTAAAAACAGATAGAATTGAAAAACACATTGTAGATGAAATGAATGATACTTCACAAATGATGGATATTTTATTTGGACAAACAAGCAAAATAACAAACTATTTAGATTTAACATGGGACATAAAACAAATTAATTAATAATTATATATTGGGGGCAATATTTTAGGAGGTTTATATGAACTTTTTAGATGATTTGCTCTTTTTTATTTATCCAAAGTCTTGTGGAATATGTAAGAAAATTGAAAACAATTTTTTATGTGAAAAGTGTGAAAGAAAATTGAAAACGTCGGAATTATTTGTTAATCAAATTATAGATTACGAAAAAGATAGAACAAAATATTTTGATGAACATGCTTTTGTCTTTAAGTATGATTCAATAATAAGAGATAAAATAATTCAATATAAATTTAATAATAAAGCATACTTGAGCAAGATGTTTTTTGAATTTTTTGTGAAAAATAAAAAAATATGTGGATTTTTAAAAAAATATGATATAATAATTCCAGTTCCTATGACATATAAAAAAATAAAAGAAAGAGGATATAACCAAACACAATTGATAGCAAGGTTAATAACTGAAAACATTGAATCATTGGCACTAAAAGAAGATATATTAATAAAATATAAAGAAAATAATACACAAAGTAAATTGACAAAACAGCAAAGAGTTGAAAATGTTAAGGATGTATATAAACTAAGAAATAATAAAATAATAAAAGGAAAGAATGTTTTGATTTTTGATGATGTGTATACTACAGGAGCAACTTGTAATGAATGCGCAAAAACATTAAAAAAGGCTAATACCAATAAAATTGGCGTTATGACTATTGCTAAAGACTATAATAAAACACAAAAAATAGATTAAGAAAGGATTGAAATAGATGGAAGACTTAGTAGAAAGCATTTTGGACTATATTAGAGCAGAATATACAGACTATGCAATTATGATTAATGGTGAATGGGGAAGCGGAAAAACATACTTTTGGAATCATAAAATAAAGCCTAAAATTGAGGCAATGCAAGTAAATGGAAAAAGACTTACACCTATATATATGTCTTTGTATGGAATATCAAATTTGGAAGAAATAAGTAAGAAAATATTTATTGAAACTACTCAATTGATGAATAAAAATTTGAAAAAATTTATGAATTCTAATAGGTCAGGAAGTATACCTGAATATGCTAAAACAGGGCTAGACATGGCAAATTTTTTTGGTGTTACACAAAATGGAGATAGAGTAGATTATGCACAGTTCTTTTCAACAGATGATAAAGTACTTTGCTTTGATGACTTGGAAAGAGCCAATGTAGACGTTATTGACATTTTAGGATATATTAATAACTTTGTTGAACATGATAATATAAAAACTATAATCATTTGTAATGAAAAAGAATTATCAACAAAATTAAAAAACAGTAATTTGGAAATGAAAACATTTATTGCCACTTATTTATTGGATAAAGAAAATAAATTAAATATAAAAACAGATAAGCCAATGGTTGAAAGAATACGAGATACTATTGAATATGTTTTTGATAAGGCAAATGATTATGAAAGAATAAAGGAAAAACTTGTTGGAGAAACATTTGAGTATGCTCCAGAATTTAATTATATCATTAACGGACTTTTAATGAGATACGAAAATGATGCTGATTTAATAAGATTCCTGAGAGAAAATACAAATTTAATTACTTCTACATTTAATAAAAGTGGAACCAGAAACTTACGTATTTTAAAGCATGCGTTAAACAATTTTAAAAAGATATTTGATGCAGTTACAAAATCATATCCAAATACAAATCATAGAGTATTACAAACAATGCTGATATTTACAATTGCTATATCTTTTGAAATTAAATCTGGAAAAATTACTAAAGACAAATTTGTAAATATTAATAGTAATGAAGAATATAAATCAGTCTTAGTATCTTCAAGGGTATTTATGGATAATAGACAATTCTATATTAAAGAATTTGATAATAACTACTATTATAACTTTAAAGCAGAATATCGTTTCTTTAAATTTATCGAAAAATATGTACGTACTCGTATTTTTGATATGAAAATATTTAAAGAAAACATGGAAGTAATACGTGATACTGTGGATACAAAACAATTACCTGGATACAAAAGACTTCTTACAGAAGAATACTGGAAAATACCAGATGATCAATTTGATACTGTTATAGATGAAACTGTAGACTATGTAAAAAATGGAAAAATAGAAATAATACAAATTGTAAAACTATTCTCATACTTTGCTTATTTTATAAAAAAGAACTTGATTGATTATGACATGAGAACAATAAAATCAGTATTTTTTAATGGAATGAATATTTCATCTTTAACTTCTACATACTGTGATAATGTAGAAGAAGAACTATCACAGGTAGCTATAGAAGATGAATTTGAACCAGATATGGAGGAAATATTAAAACATTTTAATGAAATAAATATGCAATTAAAAACAAAAATGTATAATGAAAAAGCAGAAGAGATATTTAAATATATTCCAATGAAAATGGAAATGTTTTATGATAAGTTTGATAAAGAATGTATGAATATACCAATATTTAAATATTATGACGCATTTCAAACATTCCAAAGAATTTCATGTGCAAGCAATGAAGATATTGTAACTATAAAAGAAAAATTATCTGATAGAGCAAAAAGGTTTAAAGAAGATATTTCAGAAGAAATGCCCAATATTAAAAAACTAAAACATATTATAGATGATTATATTGATGGTAAACTTCCAAGTATAAAAATAGTATTATTACAAGATTTTTCTAACGAATTGGGAAACATATTAAAAAGTTATGAACCTGAAAAAAGAGATATTTTAAATATTGACAAAAAAGAATCTGTGTAACCTGAATTAAAAAATGTATAAAAATTTCCTTTTAAAGCAATACTAAGAATAATTAAAAATTTTTGTATTGAAAAAGCAAAAGCTTTAAATTTAAAAGGAGGTAGTGTTTTGAAAGCAACGGGCGTAGTTAGACGAATTGATGATTTGGGTAGGGTTGTTATTCCAAAAGAAATTAGAAAAACTTTGAGAATAAAAGAGGGAGATCCACTTGAAATATTTACGGATAAAGAAGGAGAAGTTATTTTAAAAAAATATTCTCCAATAGGTGAATTAACTGAATTTGCAACAGGATATGCAGAAACATTAGCAAAAACAACAGGACATATAGCTTGTATTACAGACAAAGACACTGTGATTGCAGTATCTGGTGGAGCAAAGAAGGAATTACTAGAGCAAAATATAAGTACAGAATTAGAAAAATTGATGGATGACAAAGAAAAATATACAAGTAAGGAAAATAATGACTTAGCTATACCAATTACTAAAAACGAAAATAAAGAAAGAAGATATAATTCACAAGTTGTATATCCAATTATTTCAGATGGAGATGTAATTGGAACTGTAATATTATTATCAAAAGATAATAATACAAAGATGAGTGAGGTAGAGCAAAAAGTTGCTCAATCGGCAGCTAGTTTCTTAGGAAGCCAAATGGAAATATAATGTAATTATACTGTAATGTTTTTGTAACAAAAACGTAACATAAAAAAGCTTGATTATTTAATGGTTTTATAGTATAAATAATATGAAAAAAGTAATATATGAGGTTCACAAAGGAGGAATAACAATGGAAGAGTTAAATAATAATGAAGTAAGAACTGAAGTTCCAGCTGAAATCAATACTTGGACAAAAATTAAAAACTTCTTATTTCAAGAAGTAACATTTGAATTAACACCAAAACAAGAAAAAGTATTCAAAGAAGTACATGACTTCTGGCATCAAGAACTTAACCATGATTTTTGGTTCCAAGAGATTGAAATTATAGACAACATTACATTGTAGTAATTATAAATAAAAACTTATTGACAATACTCAATAAGTTTTTATTTATTTTTTGACGAAAATTTACCTAAGAATACTTGAAAAGTATTCTTTTTTGATATAAAATTACATTGTTTAGGATATACTAAATATATTAAAATAAAATAAGATGTAAAGAACATCTAAAAGGAGGAAATTTATGTCAATAAAATTAGGAATTAATGGTTTCGGAAGAATCGGAAATTTATCATTACAAGCAGCACTAAATAAAGAAAATGTTGAGGTCGTTGCAATAAATGATCCATTTATAACAGCTGATTATATGGCATATATGATGAAATATGACACAATACATGGAAAATTTGAAGGAGAAGTTTACGAAAAAGATGGAAAACTAGTAGTAAATGGAAAAGAAATAAGTGTATATAATGAAATAGATCCTAAAAACATACCATGGGGAGAAGTTGGAGCTGAATATATATTAGAATGTTCAGGAGTATTTACTACTACTGAAAAAGCAAATGCACACTTAGAAGCTGGTGCAAAAAAAGTTATTATATCTGCACCATCTAAAGATGCACCAATGTTTGTTATGGGAGTAAACAATGAAACATATACACCAGACATGAACATTATCTCAAATGCATCATGTACAACAAACTGTCTAGCACCACTTGCTAAAATTATAAATGATAACTTTGGAATTAAAGACGGATTAATGACAACAGTTCATAGTATTACAGCTACTCAAAAAACAGTTGATGGAGCTTCTAAAAAAGATTGGAGAGGTGGAAGAGCAGCAAGTTATAATATTATTCCATCATCAACAGGTGCTGCTAAAGCAGTTGGAAAAGTAATTCCTACATTAAATGGAAAATTAACAGGTATGTCATTCAGAGTACCAACAGTTGATGTTTCAGTTGTAGATTTAACATGTAACTTAGAAAAACCTGCTTCTTATGAAGAAATATGCGAAGCTGTAAAAAGAGCATCTGAAAATGAAATGAAAGGTATTGTAGAATATGTATCAGACCCTGTAGTATCTTCAGACTTTATACATGATGAACATACATGTATTTTTGATAGTACAGCAGGAATTGCATTAACAGATAGCTTTGTAAAATTAGTAGCATGGTATGACAATGAATGGGGATATTCAAACAAATTAGTTGATCTTGTTATATATATTGCTAATAAATAATTTAAAAATAGTAGTAATATGGTACTAATATCCATATTACTACTATAAATCATGTTTGAAAATTTAATATAGAAGGTGAAAAAATGGAGAAAAAAACAGTACGTGATATAGATGTAAAAGGAAAGAAGGTATTAGTACGTTGTGATTTTAACGTTCCAATAAAGGATGGAGAAATTGCAGATGATACAAGAATTAGAGCAGCACTTCCTACAATAAAATATTTATTAGAAAATGGTGCTAAAGTAGTACTTTGTTCACATTTAGGAAGACCAAAGGGAGAAGTTAATGAAAAATACTCATTGACACCTGTTGCAAAAAAATTATCACAAGAATTAGGAAAAGAAGTAAAATGTGCAGAAGACGTAACTGGCCCAAGTGCAAAAGACATGGCAAATAGATTACAAGAAGGAGAAGCAGGGCTTCTTGAAAATGTTCGTTTTGATCCTAGAGAAGAGCAAAATGATGATAGCTTAGCTATTGAACTATCTGAATTAATTGGAAATGATGGAGTGTATGTTAATGATGCGTTTGGAACAGCTCATAGAGCACATGCATCAACAGAAGGAGTGGCACATCATGTAGATGAAGCTGTTGCAGGACTTTTAATGAAAAGAGAAATTGAAAAATTAGGTGCAGTACTTGAAAATCCAGAAAAACCATTTGTAGCAATTTTAGGAGGAGCAAAAGTATCTGATAAAATTGGAGTTATTGAAAACTTAATGGATAAAGTTCAAACAATAGAGATTGGCGGAGCAATGGCAAATACATTTTTAAAAGCAAAAGGATACGACATAGGCTCATCTAAATATGAAGCAGATAAAATTGAAGATGCTAAGGAAATTATGAAAAAGGCTTTTGAAAAATGTGTTGAAATAGTACTTCCAAAAGATGTATGTGTTGCAAAAATACCAGAAGGTACAGAGTTGACACCAGAACTAATTGAAAACTCAGAACATAAAAAAGCAAAATTGTTTACAGAAAAAGAAGTTGAAGAAGGAAAAGGAAAAAGCCTAGAAGGATGGCAAATATTAGATGTAGGAGCTACTACATTAACATATTTTGCTGACAGACTTGAAGGTGCAAAAACTGTTGTGTGGAATGGCCCTTTGGGATATACAGAGGTACCAGAATTTGCACAAGGAACACAAAAAATTGCAACATTTATCTCTCACACTAATGCTAAATGCGTAATTGGAGGAGGAGATTCAGTTGCAGCTATACAAAAAATTAAGAAAGCTGCTAAACAAAATGGTGCAGATGTAAAACAACAATTTAGTAATATATACTTGTCAACAGGAGGAGGAGCTTCACTAGAATTTTTAGAAGGTAAGACATTACCTGGAATTGCAGCACTAAATAATAAAGAAAAACAAAAATGCAAATCAGGAGAAAATGGAAATTGCAAAAGCAATGAACAACAACTTGCTGATTAAGGAAAGAGGAAACCAAATGAGAAGAAAAGTTGTTGCTGGAAATTGGAAAATGAATATGCTTCCTAATGAAGCAATTGATTTTATTGAAAAATTAACACCAGTTGCAAAAAACTCAAAAGCTGAAGTTATATTATGTATGCCATATACCGATTTAATGTATGGATTACTAACTGCACAAGATACCAATATAAAAATAGGAGCGCAAAATATGCACTGGGAAGAAAAAGGCGCATATACAGGTGAAATTTCTGGACAAATGCTAAAATGTATTGGTGTTGAATATGTGATTATAGGTCATTCAGAAAGAAGACAGTATTTTGCAGAAACAGATGAAACTGTAAATAAAAAGGTAAAATCTGCATTATTAAATGGATTAAAACCAATAATTTGTGTAGGTGAAACATTAGATCAAAGAGAAAGTGGTAAACAAGAAGAAATTATAACAAATCAAACACATTTAGCATTAGAAGGGCTAAATGAAAATCAACTACAGAATGTAATGATTGCTTATGAACCAATATGGGCAATAGGAACAGGAAAAACTGCTACAGCTGAAGATGCAAATAATGCAATAAAATCAATAAGAAAACAAATTGAAAAAGATTTTGGAAAAACAATTTCGGAAAACATTATCATATTATATGGTGGTAGTGTTAAGTCTGAAAATTGCAGTGAACTATTTTCAATGTCTGATATAGACGGAGGTCTTGTTGGAGGTGCAAGTTTAAAAGTAGATGAATTTGCAAAAATAGTATCAATCTAAAAGAAATGGAGAAAAATAATGGACAGAAAACCAATAATGCTAATGATATTAGATGGATTTGGAATAAATGAAAACGAAAAGGGAAATGCAGTAAAACTAGCTAATACACCTAATATTGATAAACTAATGAAAACATGGCCAACAACTCAAATTCATACAAGTGGATTGGCTGTTGGATTGCCAGAAGGACAAATGGGAAATTCAGAGGTTGGACATACTAATATTGGTGCAGGAAGAATAGTATATCAAGACTTAACTCGTATTACAAAATCAATTGAAGAAGGGGAATTCTTTAGTATTAAAGAATTAACATCAGCAATAGATAATTGCAAGAGACATAATTCTAAACTTCATATTATGGGATTGCTTTCAGATGGTGGTGTTCATAGTCATATTAGACATCTATATGCATTACTAGAATTAGCAAAAAGAAAAGACTTTGAAGATGTGTATGTACACTGTTTCTTAGATGGAAGAGATACTCCACCAGCTTCGGGAGAAAGTTATATTCTACAACTTGAAGAAAAAATGAAAGAAAAAGGTGTAGGAAAAATAGCAACTATTTCTGGTAGATTCTATAGTATGGATAGAGACAAAAGATGGGACAGAGTAGAAAAAGGTTACAAAGCACTTGTATATGGAGAAGGAGAAAAAGCTACATCAGCTATTTCTGCAATTGAAGCTTCATATCAAAAAGAGGTATTTGATGAATTTGTAGAACCAACTGTTATATGCAATGGCGATGAACCAATTGCTACAATTAATAATAATGACTCAGTTATATTCTTTAATTTTAGACCTGATAGAGCAAGAGAAATAACAAGAAGCTTAGTAGATCCAGAATTCGATGGATTTGAGGTAAAACCATTAGATTTATATTATGTATGTTTTACTCAATATGATGAAACAATACCAAATGTTGAAGTTGCGTTTAAACCAGAAGCACTTGTCAATACATTTGGAGAGTATGTTTCTAAAAAAGGACTAACACAACTTAGAATTGCAGAAACAGAAAAATATGCACATGTTACATTCTTCTTCAATGGAGGGGCAGAAAAACAATATAAAGGAGAAGATAGAATTTTAATACCATCTCCTAAAGTTCAAACTTATGACTTAAAACCTGAAATGAGTGCTATAGAAGTAACAGATAAAGTTGTTAAAGCGATAAATTCAGATAAATATAATTGTATTATATTAAATTATGCTAACCCAGATATGGTAGGTCATACTGGAAATTTAGAAGCTACTATTAAGGCTATTGAAACAATAGATGGATGTGTGGAAAGAGTTGTTAAAGCAATGGAAGAAAAACAAGGTGTAATTTTAATGACAGCCGACCATGGAAATGCTGAACAAATGATAGATTATAAAACTGGAGAACCACATACAGCACATACTACAAATCCAGTTCCATTAGTTTTAATAGGTATGCAAGGAGTAAAATTAAAAGAAGGAAAACTTGCAGATTTAGCACCAACAATGTTAAACATTATAGGATTAGAAAAACCTGATGAAATGACAGGCGAAAATCTTATTGAAAAATAACAAAAAGAAAGGAAGTATAATCATGAAGGATTATTTAGAAATTGAAAGTGTAAGAGCTCTAGAAGTACTAGATTCAAGAGGAAATCCAACTGTACAAGTTGAGGTTGTAACAGAAGGAGGATTCTCAGGAGTTGCTATGGTTCCATCAGGAGCATCAACAGGAAGTTTTGAAGCAGTTGAATTAAGAGATGGAGACAAAGAAAGATACTTAGGAAAAGGTGTATTAAAAGCAGTAGAAAATGTAAATGAAGTTATTAGCAAAGAAATCGAAGGAATGAATGTATATGAACAAGCTAAAATAGATGCTACAATGATTAAGCTTGATGGAACAGAAAACAAGGGTAAATTAGGCGCAAATGCTATGCTTGGTGTTTCTTTAGCAGTAGCAAAAGCAGCTGCAGCTTCATTAGGAATGAGCTTATATAACTATATAGGTGGAGTAAATGCAAAAGAATTACCAGTTCCAATGATGAACATTATGAATGGTGGAAAACATGCTGACAGTTCTTTAAGTGTACAAGAATTTATGATTATGCCAGTTGGAGCTAAAACATTTAGTGAATGTATGAGAATGGGTGTAGAAGTATACCATAACTTAAAGAAAGTATTAAAATCAAAAGGATATTCAACAGGTGTTGGAGATGAAGGCGGATTTGCTCCAAACCTAGGAAGCGAAGAAGAAGCAGTAGAATTAATTATAGAAGCAATTAAACAAGCTGGATATAAACCAGGAGAAGATGTATGCTTAGCATTAGACGTTGCAGCAACAGAAATGTTTGATGAAGCTAAAAAAATAGGAAAAGATGGATACTACTTCTGGAAAACAGATGAATTTAAAACAAAAGATCAAATGATAGACTTTATAGTTGAATTAGCAGAAAAATATCCTATAATCTCAATTGAAGATGGATTAGCAGAAGAAGATTGGGAAAGCTGGAAAAAACTAACTGAACGTATTGGAAACAAAATTCAATTAGTAGGTGATGACCTATTTGTAACAAATATGAAGAGATTACAAAAAGGAATTGACAACAATACAGCAAATAGTATATTAATTAAACTAAACCAAATTGGAACATTAACAGAAACATTAGATGCAATTGAACTTGCAAAGAGAAATGGATATACTGCAGTTGTATCACATAGAAGTGGTGAAACAGAAGATACAACATTAGCTGATGTTGCAGTTGCAACAAATGCAGGACAAATTAAAACTGGTGCACCATGCAGAACAGATAGAGTTGCTAAATATAACAGACTATTAAATATTGAAGCAGAATTAGGAGATGTTGCAGTATTTAGAGGTCGTAAAGCTATAAAATAATGTTACTTAGTGTGAAAAATACCTTTGGTATTTTTCACACTACTACATAAATATTCTGGGGTATCGTCAAGCGGTAAGGCATCGGACTCTGACTCTTGTAGGTTTCCCTAAAACTATAATTTATGAAATACTTGAAATATATGGATTAGATGTTTTATAATAAAGTAAAAAATTGTAAAGCATTTAACCAAATATCTAACCAATTAAATATCTTTCAAAATATTGGGGTGTAGCCAAGCGGTAAGGCAGATGGCTCTGACCCATCGATGCGTAGGTTCGAATCCTACCACCCCAGCCAGTAACTATTCTGTAAATGTAAGTACATTTGATAATACATTTGCAGATTTATTTTTTGTATCTTTTTCTAAATGAGCATAAATATTAGCAGTAGTAGAATAGGTAGAATGACCCAACCAATCTTGAATTTCTTTCAAAAAAACACTCTAGGTATTATTGATAAGAAGGTATACGAAGGACATTTTGAAAGAACAAATGAATACAATTATTTTTTGACAGATGAGGAACAAGTTCCAGAGACAATACCTGGGATAGAAATAATACCTGATGAAAATGCAGAATTGAATGGTAACTATTTAATTTATCTAGATAAAAGTCCTAATTTAGTACAAATAAATCCAGATTTAAATCAAGCTCTAATATGTGTTCCAGAGGATGAGTTGTATTTGCCTGATTTAATATATTTGGCATTATCAATGTTTGCAAAAGAACTAAATAAGGATGATAAGTATTTTATTCATTGTGCGATAGTTGAAAAAGATGGCAAGGCAACATTGATTTCTGGAGAACCTGGATCAGGAAAAACTACATTGGCAATGTACCTTTGTATGGAAAAAGGATATAATTTTGTTTGCAATGATAGAGCGGTTATAGGAATTGAAAATGGAATACCATATATTTATTGTGGTACACTTCAAACTCACATTAGACTTGGCGTAATACATGAATATTTTCCAAGTTTGGTAAGTAAAATTGATAAAGAAAAAATGAATAGACCATGGGAAAACAAAATTTATATAAATCCAGAATTTGAAGAATTAGGGATTAAGGTAAATAAGACAGCTAAGCTATCAAATATATTATTTACTTCTACATATCCAGTAAAAGATGAAGATACGAGCTTAACAGGACAAAGAGAAGATGTTGCAACATTAGCTACTATGAAGGTTTTATCAGAATATATTAGAGCTGATAGAAATATTGTTTTAAGTACAAATTATCCTTTTCCTAATTTTGATAATCAAGAATTGGCAATGAAAAGAATGAGGTTTGTAGAAAAATTAGTTAGAGAATCAGGAATATATACTGCTAGAGGAAATATAAAAAAATTATCAGATATAATAGATGAAAAATTATATTAGAAAGGATATTAATTGTGGAAAAAGCAAATTATAGAGATTTTTTAGGTAAAAAAGTTCATGTTGTTATGGATAGACCTATGGGGTCAAAACATCCTAAATGGAACTTCATATATTCGTTAAATTATGGCTATATTCCTAATACAATTAGTGGAGATGGTGAAGAATTAGATGCATACATACTAGGGATATTTGAACCATTAAAGGAATTTAATGGAAAGTGTATAGCAGCAATACATAGACTGAATGATGATGATGATAAACTAATAATTGTACCAGAAGGAAAGGTATATAGTAAAGAACAAATAGATGCTTTAGTAGAGTTTCAAGAGAGATTTTTTGAATATGAAATTATAGAAGAAATGCAAAATATAAAAGACAAAGGAGAAGAAAGATAGTTATGAAATGTAAGTACATATTTTTTGATTGGGGATATACTTTAATTAACAAATTTAGGAATGTTGATAATGAAATAAATAATATATTAAAAAAATATAATTTAAAATGGGATGATATATTTAGAAAGTGGAAAAATTATCAAATATTAAACTCATTAGGAAAAATTACAGAAAAAGAAATATATAAAGATTTAGCATTAATACTAAATATATCTGAAGAAGACTTAGAAAAAATTGATATGCTATTGTTGGAATCTCACATTTTAGATGAAGAAACAAAAAATACAATTATTAAATTATATGAAAAGGGATATTACTTAGGAATTATAAGTAATAATTCAATAAGGAATGTAGAATACATTCTTGAGCGAGAAGATATAAAAAAATATTTTAAGAAAATAGTTATCTCGGAGGCAGTAAAAGAAAGAAAACCAAATTTAAAAGTATATATGAAAGCTTTTGAAGATATTTCAAAAGAAGAATATGGTAACATTGCTTTTGTAAGTGATGAATTATTAGAAGACTTATTAGGAGTGAAAATTTTAGGAGTAAAAACTATTTGGTATGAGCAAGAGATAGATAATAAATGGAAGCAAAAAGAAGAAATCTTAATGGAACCAGATTATAGAATAAAATCTATGAAAGAATTATTAGAGATTGTGGAATAAAGAATTTAAAATATGAAAACAATAATTATAAAAGATGATAGTAGTTAGTGTCTACTATTATCTTTCATATAAATACTAGGTATTGTTTATAAATTTTTAAGCGATTGCCATATGATATTGGACTTTTTGTAAAAAATGACTTAAAATATGAATATGGCATTTTAGATGAGAAGAAAAATGATGAGTTACCTAAGATTATTGTAGAGAAGTTATATACAGAAATATGCGATACATTAAGAAAATGCAACAAAGAAACGACTATAAAATTATTGTATTATGAAAGTGAAAGAATATTAATTAGAATGACCTTTTGACCTAAATCCATATTTTATAATTAGTGTTAAATGTTAAGTTAGATAAAATTGGGGTAAAAATGTTTGATTTAGAGCCACTTTAAGAGGTATTATACAACAATAAATAATATTTATATATAAAACACTCATAAAGACTCTGACTCCGACATTCCTGTGTTCGAATCACAGTACCCCAACCCAAAAATAAAGTATCTAGCATGTACTAGATACTTTATTTTTTATTTATTATCTTTTATTTTTATTTTTTAATTTTTGAAATCTTATAACATTAAATAAAATTGAAATAATAAGAATTACTGAAATTGTAGATATTACATTGTAGATACCTGTTTGTGGAATAGGCTTATCTGATATTGTATTATCAGGAACTTCTTCAACTAATAATCTTATTTTAGGTGAAACATCAGATGATTCTTTATCTTTTCCGTCTCTAGTCTCAAAATCAATATCGACCTTTTCGTTTGTTGGAAGTATCTTTTTAACAATTTCTTCATTGTATTCATCTTTTAAAGTTAATTTATAGCTTAATGTTGCAACTTCGCCTTCTTTTAATAATTCAATTTCCCATGTAATACTATTGTCTGAAGGATCTACATCTGCAGAAACTTTACCAATGTTAGGAGATTTTACATATTCAAAATTAAAGTTCTCAAGAATTTCTCTTGGAAAATAATCTTTTATAACAATATTCTTTAATGAATTATCTTTAGTTACAGTGATATTTTGATAAATATCATTATTTATTGTAGAAAATAAATCTTCATAATCTATATAATAGAATTTACCAGCTGTTGGAGAGGTAACTGTTCCAAATACTTCTTCAGCAAGTTCGCCATAAGTTAAATGTTTTCCTGTACTTTCTACTATTGGCGCTTCTGGGTTTTCTAATTTACTATCATCTGACCCCATTAAAATAGAAAAGATAGAATATCCCTTTGATTCTAAATCTTTTAATTTATTTTTTGTATTAGTTGCGTTTACTCCAGAGTATGTCATTGTATGTTCTGTATCTAAAGATAGGTTAGGAACACCATCTGATATTAAAACAATATATTTTTCAGATTCAGAGCTATTACTAAAGCTTGATTCAGCAACGCTAAGTCCAGCCTCAATATTGGTACGAGGACCACCATTTTCAGTATAACTATTAATTGATGCTAATACATCATCTTTTGAATTAGATAAGCTTAAAAGTAATTTTGCATCATTTAAAGTTCCTTCACGATAAGTTGTTGTATAATTTTCGCTTGAAAATCCAACAACACCGATTTTTATATTTTTAAAATGATTGAATAAATTTTCAGTAAACTTAGTTGCTGCTTCAATAACATATTGATTTTTAGCTTTATTTTGATAAGATTCTGTCATACTTTTAGAATTATCTAAAACTAAGAAAATTTCAACTGGTTTAGAAACAGTTTCTTGAGTAGCAGTATTCTCAACTGTTAATGTTAGAACTACATCTTTAGAATTTGAATGAAATTCTGTAAGTTCTTTTTGAAAATGTCCTAAGTCTTTTATATTAATTTCACAAATACTTCTGTCAACAACCTCCATTGTTGTTTTGCTTGCACTTACTGTTGCTGCAAATGAAAGGTTACAAATTATAAGTAATGAGATAAATAAAATTAAACTACTAAATATTTTTCTTTTCATTATAATAAACTCCTTTATTTTTAAACTACATATCTATTATAACGCAAAAAGCTTGTAATTTCAACCTTTTGAAGGAAAAAAAGAAAAATATTGCTATATAAAATAAAAAATATTAAAAAACATTGCCAAAGTAAAATTGTAATGATATAATTCAAGCAAATATATACAAAAGAAGGAGGAAAAGATATGTTAGGAATAGTCGCTTTTGTAGTAAGTATAGTAGCAGCTATAATGTCTTTTTATTCACAACTAACAATACCATCATTTGCAGTTGCTATTTTAGCTGCCATAATAGCTGTGGTATCAGCATGGGATAAAAGTACATCAAGCAAAGATAAAAAAGAAGAAACAAAAGGTAAAGAATCAAGAGCTTTGGAAGTTGGCTCTGTTGTAATATCAGCAGCTACATCACTTAGTTTCTTTGTATTTACATTTATTTAATAAGAAAAGTTGCTTTGTAATAAATTTGCGTTTTAAAATCATACATGTTTAAAGTAGCCAAATTTGATTTTTATTATGTAATATATATAATAAAAAAACTAATTGTAAAGTAATATTCAATTAGTTTTTTTTGTATGTAAAAACATATTAAATATATATTTTTAAGTTATTAAATATAAAGCTAATAAATAAAAGTAGAAGGAATAACCAATAATGCCTTCCTAAAAAAGCTATTAAGTTAGGAATGAAAATAAAAGTGTTTGCAATTAAGTCTATAATTAATCTTATTATAAAATAAAATATAAAAATAAATAATGGAATACTTAAAATGTTAAAGTAAGTTGCTTGTGAAAAATTAAAATTCATTATAGACCAAAAAGCTCGTGTCATTCCGCATGCAGGACATAAAATACCAGTAACTGACTTAAAGATGCAAGTTACTGGTAGAATAGCTATTATGTATAAAAAAATTATTAATGTTATTATTATAATAAAATTTTTTATTCTATTCATTTAATTTAGTCCTTTAATTCATTTCCATTTCCATCAACTGTAATGCTTCCTGATAATATCATAATGCCTTCAACAAGTCCCCAAATTCCAGAAGCAAAAGCTAAAATTCCACAACTTAAAAGAGATATTAATAATTGAGCAATGGCTTTTCCAGTATATCCTAAATAGAAATTATGAACTCCGAAAGTACCTAAAAATATACCTAATAAACCTGCAAGTAGTCTTGATTTTCCAACAGTTGAAGAAGATGTATTATTAACATTTTCACTATTAACACTTTCTGATGTTGAAGTTTCATTTATTGGATTTTCATTGATTGTTTTGCTGCAATCTTCGCAAAGTTCTTGACCATCATCAATTGGCTTTCCACATTGTTTACAGAACATAATAATTCCTCCTTATATCAATATAAGTTTATTATACAATATTATACAAATTTTGCAATATATTTAATAAACTTTTAACAAATGCGAATATATTTTTTTAAAAAATATATCTTGTAATATATATACAAAAATGATAGAATTTAGAAATGAAAAATAGAAAATAGGAGGATTAGCTCTTGAAAAAAAAAGAGATCTATGAATTACTAACAAAAGATTTAAAAGATAGTATTGTAAAAATAGATGAATCAATGAAAGGTCATACTAATTTTAAAATTGGAGGTAGTGCAGACGTTTTTATAGTAGCTAATAGTATAGAGGACATAGAATATATTGTAAGTTTTTCTCAGAAAAACAAAATTCCACTTACAATTGTTGGAAACGGAAGCAATGTGCTTGTTTCAGATAGCGGAATAAGAGGAATTACATTAAAAATAGGACTAAAGGAAATTAATGTAACCAAAAAAGAAGAATTAGCAATAGTTGAAGTTGATTCGGGTGTAATGCTAGGAACCCTCGCACAAATCTTATTAAAGCAAGGTGTGGCTGGATTTGAATTTGCAGCTGGAATTCCTGGAAGCATAGGAGGAGCGATAAGAATGAATGCTGGAGCCTATGGAGGAGAATTCAAAGATATTGTAGAAGAAGTAACTATATTAAATGAAAAAGGACAAATTCAGACTATTAATAATAGTGAATGCAATTTTTCATACAGACATACTCGTTTTACAGAATCAAAAGAGATAATTATAAAAGCAAAGTTGAAATTAGTATATGGAAAAATACAAGAAATAAAGGAAAAGATGGATGAATACGCAAATAGTAGAAAAGAAAAACAACCTTTGAATTTTCCATCAGCAGGAAGTACCTTTAAAAGAGGTAGTGACTTTATTACAGCAAAATTAATTGATGAATGCGGACTAAAAGGCTATACATCTGGCGGAGCACAAGTATCTACATTACATGCTGGTTTTGTTATTAATATTGGAAATGCAACTGCAAAGGATGTATTAAATGTTGTTAACCATATTAAACAAGTAGTATTGGAGAAAACAGGAAAAGAGATAGAACTAGAAATTGAATTGTTAGGAGAAGGTATTTAATAATGAAAGGTTTTTTTGGATGGTTTAGAAATGGTGCTAAAATGAAAAGATGGATAGCACTTATATTGATAGGAATTATATTAGCTTGTTATGGAATGGCTAGTATTTTAACGGCTGAAAGATTGGATTTTTGGCCTTTAGCTAAAATTGTAGCATGCTTTGTTGTAGGATTTGTTGCTGTGATTCTTGGAATGATACACATGCAAAAAAGAACTCTTGAATTACTAGTACAAGAAACAGATAATAGAATTGAAGATGAAAATACAAAAGTTAATAGCTTAATATATAATAAAAAAATATATGATCAAGGACCTAAAATAGTTGCTATTGGTGGAGGAACAGGTCTAAACTCTGTTTTAAAAGGATTAAAAAATTACACAGATAACTTAACAGCAATTGTAACTGTCTCAGACTATGGTGAAATTGTTCCAGAGTCAAGAAAAACATTAGAAACAATGCCACTTGACGATATAAAAGAGAGCCTAGTTGCACTTTCAAAAGATGAAGAGACAATGGAAAAGGTTATGAATATACAATTTTCAAAAGGAAGACTAAAAAACCTATCATTTGGTGATATATATTTATTAGGGATGAAAGAAATTTATGGAGATTTTGCAAAATCTATAGAGCAGACTAAAAATGTATTGAATATTACAGGTAGAGTTCTTCCTGTTACCCTTGAACCTATACAAATATGTGCTGAACTAGAAGATGGAACAGTGATAGAAAGTAGAGATAAAATACCAGAAGTTGTTAACTCAAAAACAAGCAAGATAAGCCGTATATTCATAAACCCAACAAACTGTAAAGTGGCTCCAGGTGTATTAGAAGCAATTGAAGAGGCAGATGCAATAGTAATTGGACCAGGAAGTTTATATACAAATGTTATACCAAACCTTTTGGTAAATGGTGTTGCAAAAGCTATTAAAGAGAGCAAAGCTTTTAAAATATATGTTAGCAATATAATGACTACAGCTGGACAAACTGATAACTATACATTATCAGACCATATTAAAGCAATAAATGAACATGCTGGTAAAGGAGTTATAAAATATTGTATTTATGATACTGGAGAATTAATACCTGAATATATAAGAAAATATAATATGCAAGGACAAGAGTTAGTACAAATAGACACTGCAAAAGCAAAAGAACAAGATGTGTATTTAATGCAAAGAGATTTATCTTATGTAATAGGAGATAGAATACGTCATAACCCTGATGCAATTGCAGCTTCAATAATTCAATTAATATGTGATGATTTGAAATTCAAAGATATGCAAAATGATACAAAATATGTTTTGTTAAATGATAGACTTAAAGAAGCTAAAAAATCTTTAAAGCAAAAAAAGAAAAATGACAACATGAGAAAAACTAAAAAGAAAAAAGAAAGAGGAAAAAGTAAGTTCTTTGAAAAATATCAAGAAAGAATAGATTCGATTCAAGAATCAGATGAAAAATTAAAAGCAAGACAAAAACTAGAACAAGAAGAAAAAAAGCAATTTCTTAATGAGATAAAAAAACAAAGAAGTAGAAAATAAAACATAAGAACAGGGGACACACAAATGAAGTATGAAAAAATAGAATTTGAAAAGGCATTAAAACAAGACTGGATTGTTACAAATGGAATTGGAGGATATAGTAGTTCTAGTATTTTAGGAATAAATACTAGAAAATATCATGGACTATTAGTTGCTCCACTAAATCCACCGGAAAATAGGTGTTTAATATTATCTAAAGTGGATGAAAGTTTTGAAAGTGGTGGAAAAGAATATCCAATATATTCAAACATAGGAAAAAATTATATTTCAAAAGGATATAAACATTTAGTATCATTTGAAAAAGAATATATACCAATATATACTTATGAAGTAGATGGTGCACTTATTAAAAAATATATATGTATGGATCATGGAAAAAATACAGTATGTGTTCTTTATAATATAAAAAACAATGATAAGAGAACAAAGTTTAAAATTGCACCTATAATTAATTTTAGAGATTTTCATGCTACGACTCCAAATGCAAAATTCGAATTAAAACAACATATTAAAGATACAAAAGTTAAAGTAATTATAAACAATCAAGAGCAAAATCCAATATATATGAGAACATCAGAGGGAAAATATGTAGAACATTATAATGATACATTTAATAATATGTATTACATAGAAGAAGAAAAAAGAGGGCAAGGTGCAGAAGAAAACTTATCTGTACCAGGAGTTTTTGAGATAAAATTAAGAGCAAATGAAGAAAAATTTATAACATTTATATGTTCGTTAGAAGAAAATATAGATGAATTAGATGGCAAGGAATTAATAAATAAGGAAATTATTCGAATAACAAGTACTTTATATGATTCATATTTACTAGATACTAAAAAAGAATATACAAATAAATATAAAACAATGATGAGGGACTATATAATTGCTTCAGACAACTTTGTAGTATATAGGCCAGCATTTGCACTTTATACAATAATTGCTGGATATCCATGGTTTTTAGACTGGGGTAGAGATTCTTTGATAGCTTATGAAGGAATTGTACTAATACCTAGAAGGTTTAAAGAAGCAAAGGAAATTTTACTAACATTTACAAGAAATATTAAATATGGATTAGTTCCAAATGGATATTCAGAATATGATGGAAAACCACTATATAACAGTGCGGATGCATCATTACTTTTATTTGAGCAAGTTAGAAAATATTTAGAATATACTCGTGATTATGAATTTTTGAAAAATCAACTATATGATACACTTAAGAAAATAATCGAATCATATATAAATGGAATTGATTTAGATGGAAACAATATTCATTTAGATGAAAGTGATGGACTTATATCATCAGGTACACCACAAATACAAAATACATGGATGGATGCTAAAATAGGAAATATTGTAGTAACACCAAGAAATGGTAAAGCAATAGAAATAAATAGCTTGTGGTATAATGCTTTAAAAATAATGGAAAGTTTTGCAAAATTATATAAGGAAAAAGAACTTGCAAAAAAATATTCAGATTTAGCTAAAAAATGTAAAGAAAGCTTTGTAAAAGAATTTTATAATAAAAGAAGAAAAAGCTTTGATGATGTTGTTGGAGACAGTTCAATAAGGCCAAATCAACTATTTGCAATAGGACTACATTATCCAGTAGTTGACTCAAGTTCTGAAGAGGCTAAGAATGCTTTTGAAACAGTCACTAAAAAGTTATTAACTCCTTATGGATTAAAAACATTAGCAAAAGGTGAAAAGTGTTATAGAGAAATATATGAAGGTGATCAAATAAAAAGAGACATGAGCTATCACCAAGGAATTACATGGCCATGGCTATTAGGAATATATTCAGACAGTTTTTTAAATATTATAAATGCTGAAAAAAATAAAACTAAAAAGAAAGAATTAGAAAAAGAATATTCTGAATTTGTTGCAAAAATTGAAAATACATTTTGTACTGAAATGTACAATCGCTCTACAGTAGGAAGTATTAGTGAATTATATGATTCAGCAAAACCTTACGAAGCAAAAGGAGCTTTTGCACAGGCATGGTCAGTGGCAGAAATATTTAGAATTATAATTAAAAATCATGAGAAATACTAATGAAATTCTAAATTTTAGAAAGAGGAAAAAATGAGAATTTTAGGAATAGATCCTGGCTTTGCAATAACAGGATATAGCATAATAGATTATATAGGAAATAAGTTTAAATTAATAACATCAGGTGCAGTACTTACAAAAGCAGGAGAATCATTTCCACAAAGATTGTTAAAGCTTAATAATGACTTGGAAGAAATAATAGATACATATAAACCAGACGCAATATCTGTAGAAGAGTTATTCTTTAACAATAACGCTAAAACTGCTATAAACGTAGCACAAGCAAGGGGAGTTATACTTGTAGTGGGGTGTAGAAAGGGAGTACCTACTTATGAATATACACCACTTCAGATAAAACAAGCTGTTGTTGGATATGGTAGAGCTGATAAAATACAAGTGCAGAAAATGGTAAAAACAATATTAAAAGTTGAAAGTTTACCAAAATTAGATGATACAACAGATAGCATGGCAGCAGCAATATGCCATGCACACTCTGCAAAATTTTCTGAAAAGTTATAACGATTGTTTGTGAACATTTATTTTAACTGAAAAAATGAAAGGAATTTGTAATGGCAATATATTTGTTTTATGGTGAGGAAACCTATTTATTAGAAACAAAAGTAAAAAGAATAAAAAAAGAATTCACACAGCTTATTCAAGGAATTAATTTTATTCAAATTGATGATACAAATGCAGAAGAACTAATTTCTGATTTGGAAACACCAGCATTTGGTTTTGATAAAAAACTAATTATTGCCAAAAATACAGGATTGTTTAAAAAAGAAAAAAAGACTAGTAAATCAGACACAAAAAAGAAAAAGAATGATGAAAGTAAATTACCTTTGTATGAAAAAATTGCTAAATATATAGAAAAAAATAAAGACGAATTAAATGAATCAGTTGATCTAATATTTGTAGAGCAAGAGGCAGATAAAAATACTTTATACCAAACAATTGAAAAAGTTGGAGAAGTAAAAGAATTTACTCTTTTAAAATTACCAGAGCTAATTACAAATATAAAAAAAATAGCATCAGCATATAAAGTAAACATTAATGATGAAACAGTAAAATACTTAATTGAATGTTGTGGAACAAGTATGCAAGATTTGATAAATGAAATAAGAAAACTTATAGAATATAAAGGCGAAAATAATACTATTACAAAACAAGATGTTGATTTAATGTGTACTAAACAAATACAAGCAGTTATTTTTGATTTGACAGATAATCTAGGAAAAAAAGAAACAGGAAAAGCTCTTGAAATATATAATGGATTAATTAGTAATAAAGAGCCAATACAAAAAATACTAATAACATTGTATAATCACTTTAAAAAATTATATATTATAAAGATTGCTGAAAAGTACAAAGAAGATGCTGCAACAGCTATGAATTTAAAACCAAATCAGCTTTTCTTAGTTGGAAAGTATAAAGGACAAGCACGTTATTTTGACACAAATGAACTAAGGGAAATATTAAATGCATTAATAGATTTAGATGCAAACTATAAAGTTGGATTAATATCACTTGAAATTGGAATTGAAGCTATATTATGTAGATACTGCTCTAAATAAATTTATCTCTTTTAGTATATTTTAAAATAAAAGAAATAAAATATACTAAGGAGGATGTATGCTAATGCAAAAAACTAAAATTTTTATAAAATCAATTAATATTAGTAATAATAATGACTAACAAATTTTATAAAAAGAACAAAGTATCAGGACTATTTCAAATTCCATATATTATTTGGTTATTATTTGCGACTTATTTAAATTTAGGAGTGTATATATTAAATAAATAATTAAAGAAAAGAATACTTTTATATTAAAAGTATTTTTTTAGTGGAAAAAAGTAAATATGTGTGCTATAATAATTGGACTAATAAAAATGAAAGAGAGATGAGTATATTGCCAAATTGGAAAGTACACTTAGAAATAGCAAAAAAGCTAAACAAACAAATAAATTTTGATAAGGAGGATTTAAACCTATTTTTATTAGGGAATATAGCACCAGATATAAATAATGGATTTATTGTAAAAGAAATATCTCATATTTATAATCATGATCAAACTCATTTATACAATGAAAAAAATCATTCTACATACATAAGTTTTTATAATAAATATAAAGATATATTAAAAACAAATCCAGTAGCTTATGGATACTTTATTCACTTATATACAGACTATTTATTAAATCAAGATTACCATAAGAAATGCGAACACGAAGATTTAGATAAAGAAGAATGTATTAAAGTAAAACATAAAGATTTGAAAAAGTATGATAGCAAATATAGTGAAAATATAATTGCTTTAGATAATTATCAAAAAGCAGTTGAAGAACTACAAACGATAGACGAAATATCAATAAATGAACAAGACCTAAAGAAAGTAATTGAATTTTTAGAAAGAAAAGAAAAAACAAATGATTTAAACTTAGAATTTTATACTGTACAAGAATTAGACCAAGAAGTCGAAAATATAACAAATGAAATATACAAGTTTATAAGTCTTCATTAAAAAGTTCATAAAAATTCTTAAAAATATACCCACAATCTTTTAAATATTTAATTGAGTCCTGTAAAACGTCATAAGTGTTGTTTACATCACCAGTATCATGCATAAGAACAATCAATGTTCCTTTACCTTTTGCAGACTTTTTTAAATTATTTAGTAATTGGTAATTAGAAAGTCTTTGCTCAGAATCTTTATTCAAGCAATTCCAATCAACATAAACATAGTTAATTTCTGTAAGAACATTAACTATGTTTTTCTTTTTATATTTATAGTTAGGAGATGCAAAACCATTTGGAAATCTAAAAACATGAGAACAATAATCAGATATACCAATAGCTTTTGAAATTTCAATATCAGTATTTAAAATTTCATTTCGAAAACTTTCTTCATCTTTGTACAATAATGAATTATTATGGCTATAGCCATGGTTAGCAATAAAATGTCCTTCTTCATAAGCTTGTTTAACAATTTCAGGATGTTCTTTAACATGTTTACCAACAACAAAAAATGTAGCTTTAACATTTTCTTTTTTTAAAATATCTAAAATTTTAGGAGTTACTTTAGAGGTTGGACCATCATCAAAAGTTAAATACACATTCTTCTCATTACTTTTATATAAAGAATTAAATTTATCTTTAAAAGAAGAATTTAAAACTTCGCTATTGCTTAGCGATAATGCTAGTGTAAAATTATTTTTAGGTATAAAACAAATTACTAAAATTAATATAGCTAAAATGATTAGAATAGACTTTTTTCTAAATATAAAAACCTTCATATAAAATTATATATTTAAAAAATAAAAATATGTTATAATTATTGAAACTTTTTTACAATAATTAAGCACTATATAGATGAAAGGAGAAAACAATGAGTACTCGGAATATCCTTAGAAAATTTTGAAGATATATACAATTTAACATATAGTAATACATTAAAATATATAGTGTGTAAATGCTCAAATATTGAAGATGTAAATGATTTAGTGCAAGATACTTATGTAGAATTATATAATATACTTAAAAAGAAACAAAAAATATATTTAGAAAATTGTCAAAGCTTTGTAATTGGAATAGCAAAAAAGAAAATTCAAAAATATTATGGACTTTTATATAGATTAAAAAATCATAATATTTATCAAGTAGAAAATGAAGAGATAGAATTACCAGATGATTGGGATTTAGAAGTAGAAACAATTAAAAAGTTAAGTGCAGAAGCGGTATGGAACTATATTAAAGGTAAAAATATAAAAGTAGTAAAAGTTTTCTATCTATATTATTGTACAGAAATTAAAATATCACAGATTGCAAAGGAATTAAGTATGTCTGAGTCTAATGTAAAAAATATTTTATATAGGACAATAAAAGACATTAAAGAGAATGTAAAGATTGAAGGTGATATTAAATGAATAATTTAAAAAATACAATACAAAAAAACTTTGATCAGGAAGAAAACTATAATATTATTTTATCAAAAGTTGAGAGGAGAGATAATATGAAAGTAAAATTAAGCTATGTTTTAGCTTCAAGTTTTGTAGCAATAGCGTTATTAGTAGGGATTGTAGCATATAATAATATGCCCGAAAACAATGATGAAATTGTCATACCATCAACTATACAAGGAATACTAGAATTAAATATAAATAAGGCCAAAGCTCAAAGTATGATGAAGTTGGATGCAGATATAAAAGAAACAAATACTGAACTAAACAGTGAATTTGAGAAGGATTTTCCATTTGTAAAAAAAGATATTAATGCACCAAAAGATTTGAAAAATTATGGCGTAAATAAAGTTATAATGACTAAAAAAGATTTTTCAGATAGAGATTATTCTATAGCTCATGACTATATTTGGGACTATTCAAATGAGGCGGAAAACAGAACAATAAGAATAGCATTTTCAAAAGTTGGAAAACCAATAAGAGACTACCATTTGAGTAGTGAAGAAAAAATATCAAAAATAGAAGATACAGAAGTCATAATAACACAATATGAAGACCTATATTTAGCTGAATTTAAACTAAATGATGTATACTTAGATATAGAAACATCAGGAATAACACAAACAGAATTAGTAGATTTATTAGTATCAATAATTAAATAATTAGCATTATTAAAAGATCAATAATTTTAAGCAAATAACCCCTTAAAATTATTGATCTTTTAATTTATTCTCTGAATTCTTTAGCTAATTTATTAATTGCTTTGGTTTCGATTCGTGAAACATAGGAACGAGAAATAGCCATAGAATCTGCAATTTCATTTTGTGTTTTTGGCTTTTCACCATTTAAACCAAAGCGTAATTCAAGAATTAGTTTTTCTCTATCCTTTAATACTTCTTTCATTTTTTCATATAGTTTTTTTATTTTAAATTTTAAGTCTACTTCATCTTCAATGTTTTTATCATTATTTTCTAAAACTTCTTGTAAAGTAACAACATTATCGTCTTTATCCTTTCCAATAGGATCATCTAAATAAACTTCAGCACCAAGTTTTTTGGTACTTCGTAAATACATAAGAATTTCATTATCAATACAACGAGAAACATAAGTAGCTAAACGTACTCCTTTTGAACTGTCAAAACTATTTATACCTTTAATTAGTCCAATACTACCAATAGAAATTAAGTCATCTTGGTCAACTTTAGTGGCACTATATTTTTTACAAACGTGAGCAACTAATCTTAAGTTTCTCTCAATTAAAATATTTCGGGCTTCATCATCTCCATTTTTCATAAGTTCTAAATATTTTTTTTCATCCATACTGCTTAATGGTTCTGGAAATAAAGAATTGTTTGAAATATATCCAACTAAAAAAACAGCAGAGTTAAAAAAAGCTAAAAGACCACTAATAGAAAAGGCAAACATATATATATACCTCCAAATCAATATATAAAATTATATGCTATGAAAAAATTAAAGTGCCTGGACCTTTTTAGATGTTTTGAAAAAATATTAAAAAAGATATAGAATTCTTAAGAAAAAAATTGTTGGTAAAAAATCCACATTTGACATAATTAACATAATATAATATAATATAACATATTTGTAAACCCAAAAGGGTTACCATGTCCCTATGGGCATGAAATAATTTTTAAGTCCCACGAATTGTGGGCAGAAAGAGATACACTATGTTTAATACCCCCATCCAGCACAAACCGCTTACTTCCATGAAAGAAGTCACTCAGTTCTCTTACAGAACAGGCAGCTACTCTGAAGAGAAGCGTATTGCGACTCAAAACAACGGGCATATAGCTTATTCAGATGAAATCGGCAGGATTTTTGTAACCCCATATCGGCCGGAGATATGGGACATTTTAAGAAAAGATGGGTACACTGAGAAGTGTACATTATCCGTACCGTACTCAAATGGAGGCGAAGTGATACCGGTTACATATAAGTGGCTAGTTAAAATCGCTGAAGAGGAAAATTGGGCAAGCACCTATGAGGAAGCTGCCCAGGTAGCAAAGAAAAAAGGGATTCAGCCTGTAAAAAAGGTGAGCAAAGAATATTCGGTTAAGGAGATTTCTTCTCCTTATTACGATACTGAAACTCATACCGGATACACGCCAATGACAATGAAGTATCTTCTAAATTCATCGAAAGAGAACGTGGGAACATACGTTCTCGTGAATAAACATACGCTTGTCGTATGTGATGAATATGGCAGAACATTCCTGTTAAAAACCAAAGGAGTAGTCAACGACATGGTAAACTCCCTAATTAATGCGGGGTACACTCGCACGTTACATCCAGAATATTATATCAGTGAGTATAAACCGGAGAAATAAAAACTCTTTCTTCTAAAACACTTAAAGTCGATTGACAATAAGTGTTTAGGCAAGAACCGCAGTTTCGAAAAGATTCTGCGGTTTTTGTATTTAATTTATACGATTTTCTATTTGGATATGCTTTGTTGTTAAATTATAAAAAATTCATCAAATCCTTGACACTGATACCATAATATGGTACAATATTTAACTGTAAGCCGCCTGAGTCGGGCAACTAAATATTGCTTTAAGCAATTGCCTTGTTATTTATGCTTAGCGAGTATACGAAAAATAGGAGGTGTACAAAGAATGTACGCAATTATTGAAAGCTGTGGAAGACAATACAAAGTAACAGAAGGGGATGTAGTATTCTTCGAAAAATTAGAAGCTGAAGAAGGAAAAAAAGTAACATTTGATAATGTTGTTTTATTATCTGACGACAAAAAAGTAGAAGTTGGAGCTCCTTATGTAAAAGGTGTTAAGGTTGAAGGAAAAGTAGTTTCTCATGGTAAAGGTAAAAAGATTTTAGTTTATAAATACAAAGCTAAAAAGAACTACAGAAGAACTCAAGGACATAGACAACCATACACTAAAGTAGAAATTACAAAAATAAAAATGCCTACTGAAAAAGCAGAAGCAAAAGTAGAAAAAGCTGAAGTAAAAGAAACAGCAGCTAAAGCTACTACAAAAAAAGCTACAACTAAAAAAGAGGCTTAGTTAAAATTTGAATATATTATGGTAAAAACTATTAGAAAGATAGAAAATACCCTAAAACAAAAATTGAAGGGAGTGAAATAGGATGGCTCATAAGAAAGGTCAAGGTAGTGTTAAGAACGGTAGAGACAGTGAGTCTAAACGTTTAGGACTAAAAAGAGCAGATGGTCAAGTAGTTCCAGCTGGTAACATACTAGTAAGACAAAGAGGAACAAAAATTCATCCAGGTACTAATGTTGGTATTGGTAGTGATGATACACTATATGCTAAAGTAACTGGAAAAGTAAAATTTGAAAGACTTGGCAGAGATAAAAAGAAAGTTAGCGTATATCCTGTTGAAGAAGGAAGTAAAGCTAAATAATATATAAAAAACTTCACTTATGTGGAGTTTTTTATTATTATATACTTGAAAATATATTGATACTAGAATATAATATAAACATACTATATAAGGGGAAAAATAATGAAATTCGGGTTATCAAAAGATATATATAATAAAATTAAAAATGTAGTTTTAAAATATTCTAGTTACGAATTTAAAATATATGGTTCAAGAGCTAGGGGAGATTTTAAGAAGGAGTCAGACGTTGATATCGCAGTTTTTGGAAACATTAATGAAAAAGATAAAATGAAAATATTAAATGATTTTGATTTATTAGATGTTCCATATATGATTGATATTGTGTTTTTTAATGAATTACAAAAACAAGAATTAATAACATCCATTAATAAGGAGGGAATTAAGTATGAGTAGATTTCAAGAAAGATTATCTGATTATAAAAGTGCTGTAGATAGATTAGAGGAAGCACTAAAAGAACCAGAAAGTGAAATAGTTATTGATGGAGTGTTACACAGATTTGAATTTACATTTGAACTTGCTTGGAAAACTATAAAAGATGCATTGGAATATTTGGGATTAGTAGACAAAACAGGAAGTCCAAGAGAAAATATACAACTAGGCTTTAGACATGGCATAATTGAAGATGGAGAAAAATGGATCGAAATAATGCTTTCTAGGAATTTACTATCACATTTATATGATGAAAAAGCATCTAGAGATATTTATAATAAAATAAAAAGTGAATATATAATAGAATTTAAGAAACTAAGAGATAGATTAGAAGAAATATAGGCTATTAAAGAAGGAATGATGAAAAATGGAAGAAAAGAAAAAACGTATTTTAACAGGAGATAGACCAACAGGTAGATTACATATTGGTCATTATTTTGGATCTCTAAAAACAAGAGTAGAGATGCAAAATACTGGCAAATATGACCCATATATTTTAATTGCAGATGTTCAAGCTTTAACTGATAATTTTGAAAATCCAGAAAAGGTAAGACAAAATGTAAGGCAAGTTATATTAGACTATTTATCAGTTGGAATTGACCCAGAAAAAACAACAATATATATCCAATCAATGGTGCCAGAAACAGCAGAACTTACAGTATTTTATTCTAATTTGGTAACAATAGCTAGACTAGAAAGAAACCCAACTGTAAAAACAGAACTAGCACAAAAAAGAGATGTTTTTGGAGAAAGTGTTACTTATGGATTTTTAGGTTATCCAGTAAGCCAAGCAGCTGATATTACTGTAGTAGATGGAGCATTAGTTCCAGTAGGAGAAGACCAACTACCATTAATTGAACAATGTAGAGAAATAGTTAGAAAATTTAACAGCATATATGGAGAGGTTTTAACAGAGCCTGAGGCTGTACTTTCAAGTGCAAAAAGAATTAAAGGACTAGATGGAAATGATAAAATGGGTAAATCTTTAGGAAATGCTATTTATTTAGCAGATACTGAAGAAGAGATAAATAAAAAAGTAATGAGTGCAGTAACAGATCCAGCTAGAATTAAGAAAGATGATAAAGGACATCCAGATGTATGTATGGTTGCATATTATCACAAATTATTTAGCACTGAAGAAGAAGTAAAAAATGTTTGTGAAGAATGCAAGGCAGGTGCAAGAGGATGTGTAGCTTGTAAAAAACAACTAGCTAAAAATATAAATGAATTTTTAACACCAATTAGAGAAAAAAGAAAATATTATGAAGAAAGACCAGAACTAGTTGAAAAAATATTAAAAGATGGAACAGAGAAAACAAGACAGACAGCAAGAGAAACAATGAGAAAAGTTAAAAAAGCAATGAGACTAGATTATTTTGAAGGAGAATAAAATGTTTACAGACTATGTAAAAATAATTGCAAAAGCAGGAAATGGCGGTGATGGAGCTGTTTCTTTCCGAAGAGAGAAATATGTTGCAGCAGGTGGACCTGATGGAGGAGACGGAGGAAGAGGCGGAAACGTATACTTTGAAGTTGATCCAGACACTAATACTTTAATAGATTTTAGATATCAAAAAAAGTTCAAAGCTGAAAACGGAAAAAATGGTGAAGGTGCTAATAGATATGGAAGAAGTGGAGAAGATTTAACAATAAAAGTTCCTTTAGGAACTATTGTTAAAGATGCACAAACTGGAAAAGTTTTAGCTGACTTATCTGAAAAAGGACAAAAAGAACTTATATTACAAGGTGGCAGAGGCGGAAAAGGAAATTCACACTTTGCAACATCTACTAGACAAGCACCTAGATTTTCTCAAGAAGGAGAAAAATGTGAAGAAAAAGAACTTATATTAGAGTTAAAACTTTTAGCTGATGTTGGACTAATAGGATTCCCTAATGTAGGAAAATCAACACTATTATCAGTTGTAACTGATGCAACACCTAAAATTGCAGACTATCATTTTACTACACTTGAGCCAAACTTAGGAGTGGTAAAAGGAGAATATGGAGACAGTTTTGTTATTGCAGATATTCCAGGAATAATTGAAGGTGCAAGCCAAGGAGTTGGACTTGGAATTCAATTCTTACGTCATATTGAAAGGACAAGACTACTTCTTCATGTAATAGATGTATCTGGAATAGAAGGAAGAAATCCAGTAAAAGATTTTGAGATTATAAATGAAGAGTTAAAGAAATATAGTGAAAAATTAAGTAAAAGAAAACAAATAATAGTAGCAAACAAAGCTGATAGTATGCAAGATGAAAATTTATACTTAGAATTGGAAAAATTGGCAAAAGAAAAAGGTTTAGAAATATATAAAATATCAGCTGCTACTAAACAAGGTGTAAAAGAATTACTTGCAAGAGTAAGTGAAGTATTAAAAACATTACCAAAAGAAGATTTAGTTGAAGTGGAAGAAATAAAAAAAGTATATACATTGGAAGATAAAGAAGATATTACAGTAAAAAAAGAAGGCGGAATGTATATAGTGTGTGGTGATGTAATAACTAAACTTATGAGAACAGTAAATTTGGAAGATAACGAATCATTGCATTATTTCCATAGAAGATTAAATGAATTAGGTGTAAATGATAGATTAAGGTCACTTGGAATCAAAGATGGAGATTTAGTGCAAATCTCTGATTGGGAACTTGAGTGGGAAGAATAACTTAGTAAAAAATTTATTAATATTCTTGCCAAAACATGTTAAAAGTGGTAAACTATATTACATAATGTAAAAGCAGTTATAAAGGACAACACAATTTTTACAAAAACTTAACAGAGAATCAAACATAATGGTGAGAGTTTGAAAGCACTTGGTAATTATTGTTATCACCTTTTAGCTATTTCTTTGAAACAATAGTAAAAGAAATCGTATTCCTGCGTTAAAGGGTAATAAGAGAAAAGAAAATAATTCTTTTAAATTAGGTGGTACCGCGGAAATTTTAAGCCATTTCGTCCTATTTATAATATGACGAAATGGCTTTTTTGTATTCTAGGAATTTACTCCTAGTAGGAGTAAATTCTGTAGAAGACAAATATGCGAATTACTAGAATTTCTAACAGTTTGCACTGTATAGAAATTCTTGTTATCCGTTTTTTGTATTTTAGTTTTGAATGTAAATTAAAAGGAGGAAGAAAAAATGACAGATGAAAAACAAGATTATGGTAAAACTTTAAATTTACCAAGCACTGAATTTCCAATGAGAGGAAATTTACCTGAGAATGAACCAAAAACAAAAGCAGAGGTTTTTGACCAAGGCTTATATGAAAAAATGTTAAAGAAAAATGAAGGACACAAAACTTATATATTACATGATGGTCCTCCTTATGCAAATGGCGAAATACACATGGGTCATGCATTAAACAAAGTATTAAAAGATACTGTAAATCGTTTTAAAAGTCTACAAGGATATCAAACAATTTATATTCCTGGTTATGATACACACGGACTTCCAACAGAGAAAAAAGCAATTCAAGCACTAGGAATTAACAGGGATGAAATTAGTGTTTCTAAGTTTAGAGACACTTGTAAAGACTTTGCTTTAGGTTATGTTGATAAGCAAACAGAAGGCTTTAAAAGACTAGGCGTATTAGGAGACTGGGAACATCCATATATAACATTACAACCAGAACTAGAAGCTAACCAAATAAAAATATTTGCAGAAATGTACAAAAAAGGATATATATATAAAGGATTAAAACCAGTTTATTGGTGTACAGACTGCGAAACAGCTTTAGCAGAAGCAGAAATTGAATATCAAGATTGTGATACAATGTCAATTTATGTTAAATTCCCAGTACAAGATGGAAAAGGAGTTTTAGATAATGATACATTTATAGTTATTTGGACTACTACTCCATGGACATTGCCAGGTAATACAGGTATTACAGTGGGTGGAGAATATGAATATAGTGTTGTTGATACAGGAAAAGAAAAATTAGTAATGGCTACAAGTTTAGTTGATGAAGTTATGAGTTTAGCAGGTATTACTGAATATAAAACTATAAAAACTGTAAATGGAACAGAACTAGAAGGAATTTTATGTAAGCATCCATTTTTAGATAGAACTTCAAAAGTTGTTTTAGGCAGTGATGATACAGTTGCAGTTGAATTAGACACTGGTACAGGAGCAGTACATACAGCGCCAAGCTATGGTAAAGAAGACTATTTATGTGGAATAAAAAATGGATTAGATATTATAGTTACAGTTGATGGAAAAGGATATCAAACAGAAGGAGCAGGTCCTTTTGCAGGTATGTTCTATGCAAAATCAAATGATGCTATTATAGATTGGCTAGACAAAAACGGATACTTATTAAGAAAAGAAAAAATAAACCACTCATATCCACATTGTTGGAGATGTAAAAATCCAATTATATTTAGAGCAACAGACCAATGGTTTGCATCTGTAAATGACTTCAAAAAAGAAACTTTAGATGCTATAAAAACAGTAAAATGGACACCAACTTGGGGAGAAGAAAGAATTGCAAGCATGGTAAAAGACAGAAATGATTGGTGTATATCAAGACAACGTACTTGGGGTGTACCAATTCCAATATTCTATTGCAAAGAATGTGGAAAGGAGTATGCTACAGATGAAAGCTTTGAAAAAGTATCAAAAATATTCAGGGAAAAAGGTTCAAATGCATGGTTTGATTTAGATGAAAAAGAATTAATGCCAGAAGGAGCAGTTTGTGAAAACTGTGGATGTCATGAATTCAAAAAAGAAACAGATATTATGGACGTTTGGTTTGATTCAGGCTCTACTTATGAAGGAGTATTAGTTGAAAGAGGATTACCTTTCCCAGCAGATTTATACTTAGAAGGACATGATCAATATAGAGGATGGTTCCAATCTTCATTATTAACATCAGTTGCAACAAAAGGTGTTGCCCCATATAAAGCAATATTAACACATGGATGGGTTGTTGATGAAGATGGAAGAAAGATGTCTAAGTCATTAGGAAATGGTATTAGTCCACAAGACATTATAAAAGAGTATGGAGCAGATATATTAAGATTATGGGTATTATCATCAGACTTCAAATCAGATATAAGTGTTTCAAGAGATATTTTAAAACAAATAAGTGAAGCATATAGAAAAATAAGAAATACAGCAAGATACATTTTAGGAAATACTTCAGACTTTGACCCCGATAACAAAGTTGAATATAAAGACATGGAAGAAATTGATAAATGGGCTTTATCAAGATTAAATAAATTAGTAAAAGATTGTACAGAAAATTATGAAAGCTTCAATTTCCATTTAGTATATCATGATATAAACCAATTCTGTGTAACAGACATGAGTAACTTCTATTTGGATATTATAAAAGACAGATTATATACATCAAAAAAGAATGTAATAGAAAGACGTTCTGCACAAACAGCAATGTATATAATTTTAGATGCGCTAGTTAAAATGGTTGCTCCAATGATTTGCTTTACAGCAGAAGAAATTTGGAAATATATGCCACATACTAAAAATGAACAAGTTGAAAGTGTAATGTTAAGTGATTGGCCAGAAGTAGTAGCAGAATATGATAATAAAGAATTAGAAGAAAAATGGAATCATATTTTAGAATTAAAAGAATTAGTTGCAAAGGAATTAGAAGTTGCAAGAGCACAAAAAGTAATAGGACACTCTTTAAATGCAAAAGTTACTTTATTTGCAAATGAGGAGGAATATAAGTTCCTAGAAGAAAACAAAGAACTTTTAACAACAATATTTATAGTTTCAGCATTAGAAATAAAAGAAAATGAACGTAAGGACGAAAACAAAATTGGTGTGAAAGTTGAAGTGGCAGAAGGAGAAAAATGTGAAAGATGTTGGAAATATTCAACAGAAGTTGGAGAAAACCATGAACACCCTACATTATGTCATAGATGTGCAGAAGCAATTAGCTAAATTTGAAAAAGAAAGGGAAAGTTACTTATGAAAAAAGTAAGACAAGTTCTCAGCTATATAGTAATGGTTGTAGCAATTATTGTGTTAATAATTTTTTACAATAAATATAATTTTAATAATTTTGATAAAAACATAAGGCTTAAAGATGCGACTGAATTTGTTAGAGATAATAAGGTTAAATGTTCTAAAATGACAAGTTATTCTATGAATAATAAAGAATATAATGATGCAATGTTTTCAATGCATGTTGAAGTTACACCTAATACACCATATAGAGTAACATGTATGGTTAAAACTGAAAATGTTGAAAACGAAGATGCAACATCTGAGGGTGGTGCCCACATTTGCTCGGCAACCACCCAAGAAAGGTCTAGAGCGATAACAGGGACAAATGATTGGCAAGAAATTACATTTATGTTTAATTCTAAAAATGAAACTGAAGTTGATATTGGTTTTAGACTAGGCGGGTTTGATACATTATCAAAAGGAAAAGTTTGGTTTTCAGATTTTAAAATGGAAAAAGGTGTAGCAACAACATCTAATATATGGAACATGGCATGTTTTATATTTCCAAATATAGATGTAAATGTTGATATAAATGGTAAAACACAACATGTTAGCTTACAAATGTCAGATGATGATATTGCTACAATGCAAACAAATTTGCTAAGATTTAAATCTTCTATAAAAGAATTAAGCAATGAAAAAATGATTATAAACTATGACTCTTATGTAATAAATGAGCCTATTAAAACACTTTCACATGATGAAGACAATGGATTTTTTGTATCAGCTTCAGATGTATATGAATATATAAATTCTTATGTTGAGGAAAAAGAATATGATCATATTTATGTAGCATTCAGAATGGCTGATACACAAATGGGCGAGAACATATTAGTAAATGATTGGATTGGATTAGGCGGAATGGACTACTATGGAATAGGTTTTTCAAATATACGTATGCCTGATGATAGAAATAACTTAGTGTATAAATTTAACTATAGAATAAATACATTTCCTGAAGAAGTTTTTATACATGAGTTTTTACATACATTAGAGCGTAATTCGCAAGAATATAATTATGAAATACCTGAATTACACAATTATGCTAAGTATGGTTATACCGAAGATGCTAGAGAAGGACTAAAAAAATGGTATATTGCATATATGAATAAAACAATAAAGTATAATGGAACATATATAGGACTTCCAGAAGATATTTATACTAAGAAACCAGTACATGCTAGTAATTTTAAATATGGACTACCAATGGATTCATTTGAAGAACCAAAAGGTGTCATAGAAGTAACACAAAGTATTATTTCTAGAATAAAAAAATTATTTAAAAGTAGGCCAGTAAAGATTAAACAAGAACAGAATTATTTGACAATAGTAGAAGGAGACACAAAATGAAAGTTTCAGACTTTAACTATAATTTACCAAAAGAACTTATAGCTCAAGTTCCAATAAAAAATAGAGATCAATCAAGATTAATGGTACTTGATAGAAAAAATAAAACAATTGAAAATAAAATCTTCAAAGATATTATTGATTATCTAGAGCCAGGAGATTGCTTAGTAAGGAATAACACAAAAGTTATTCCTGCTCGTTTGTATGGAGTGAAAGAAGAAACGGGTGCAAATGTTGAGTTTTTACTATTAAAAAGAATAGAAGGCGACATCTGGGAAGTAATGGTTAAACCAGGAAAAAAACTAATGCCTGGTGCAAGAGTTAACTTTGGAAATGGAGCTTTAAAAGCAGAAATTTTAGAAAAGTTAGATGGTGGAAATAGAAAAGTAAAATTTGAATATAGTGGTATATTTAATGAAATTTTAAATGAAATAGGCTTAATGCCATTACCTCCATATATTCATGAAAAGCTAAAAGAAAAAGACAGATATCAAACTGTATATGCAAAATATGAAGGCTCTGCAGCAGCACCAACAGCGGGATTACATTTTACAGATAAACTATTTGAAAAGCTAAAAGAAAAAGGAGTAGAAGTTGCAAATGTTACACTTCATGTAGGAATTGGAACTTTTAGACCTGTAAAAGTTGAGAATATTGAAGAACATGATATGCACTCAGAACATTTTTATATAAAAGCAGAAGATGCTGAAAAAATAAACAAAGCAAAAAAAGAAGGACATAGAGTAATTGCAGTTGGAACTACTTCTTGTAGAGTTCTTGAGAGTATAGCTGATGAAAATGGGTATGTTAAAGAAGTAGAAGGAGATACTAGTATATTTATTTATCCTGGATATAAATTTAAATGTTTAGATGCTTTAATTACTAATTTTCATTTGCCAGAATCAACTTTAATAATGCTAGTTTCAGCATTAGCAGGAAAAGACTTTATAATGCAGGCTTATGAAGAAGCTGTAAAAGAGCAATATAAATTTTTCTCATTTGGAGATGCAATGTTTATTTATTAAATTATTACACAAAATATATAATATTAAAATCGCTTGTCCTTGGTGTCGAGCTTCCTTCCTTTGGATGTCACAAAAACAAATAAATTTGTTTTTGGACACTATCGGACGGAACTCTCCAACTGTTACGCTTCGCTCCACCTTACGCGGACTACGCTTTCTTTTAATATTATATATTTTCTAAAAAATTAATATAGGAGAAAAAAGATGAACCCAGCAGTAACATACGAATTATTACATGTAGATAAAAATTCAGGTGCAAGAAGAGGAATTGTACATACACCACATGGAGATATACAAACTCCAGTATTTATGCCAGTAGGAACACAAGCTACTGTGAAGTCAATGACTCCAGAGGAGTTAAAAGAAGAAGTAGGAGCTCAGATAATATTATCAAATACATATCATTTATATTTAAGACCACGGGCATGAAATTGTAAAAGAAGCAGGTGGTCTTCATAATTTTATGAGATGGGACAGACCAATTCTAACTGATTGTGGTGGATTTCAAGTTTTCAGTCTAAGTGATTTAAGAACAATTTCAGAAGAAGGAGTTGAGTTTAGATCTCATTTAGATGGAAGCAAACATTTATTTACTCCAGAGAAGGTAATGGAAATTGAAGAAGCACTAGGTGCAGATATTATAATGTCATTTGATGAATGTTGTCCATATCCATCTACTTATGAATATACTAAACAATCTATGGAAAGAACTACAAGATGGGCAAAACGTTGTAAGGAAGCACATAAAGATGTTGAAAAACAAGCATTGTTTGGAATAATACAAGGTGGATTTTATGAAGATTTAAGAGAAAAATCTGCAAAAGATTTAATAGAATTGGATTTTCCTGGTTATGCAATAGGAGGAATAAGCGTTGGAGAGCCTAAAGAAGAATATTTAAAAATGTTATATTATACAGCACCACTAATGCCAGAAAATAAACCAAGATATTTGATGGGAGTTGGATCACCAGATTATTTAATAGAAGCAGCTTTAGCTGGAATAGATATGTGTGATTGTGTATTACCAACAAGAATTGCAAGAAATGGAACGGCAATGACATGGAATGGAAAAGTTGTAGTACGTAATGCAACTTATGAAAGAGACTTTACTCCACTAGATCCAGAGTGTGATTGTTACACTTGCAAAAACTACACTAGAGCTTATATCAGGCACTTAGTAAAAGCAAATGAAATATTAGCTGTAAGATTATTATCAATTCATAACTTAAGGTTCTTGACTAAACTGATGGAAAGAGTTAGAATAGAAATAGAGCATGATAATTTATTAAAATTTAAAGAAGAATTTTATAAAAAATATGGTTATGAAAAATAAGTTATACTAAAGAGATGGAGGATGTTTTATGGATGATTTTATTGGTGGTGGAGGCTATAATAGCGGTAGACAAACACAAGACCAAGCAAATGCAAAGAAATGGATGAAAATAGTTGGAATAATTTTGGGACTATTACTTGTAGCGGCAATAGGATTAATCTGCTTAATGTACTATATTCAAACAACAGAGTTAAAAATTACAGTTGATGGAAAATCAAATACTAAATTAAAAAATGTTTTTATATTTGAAGGAGATCAAATATATATACCAATCCGTGTATTTGCATCTTATGTTGGATATGAATCATATAGTGGTGATTATAAACAATATGAGGAAGATACAACTAAATGTTATGTACAGTCACAAAATGAGGTTGCATCATTCAGCTTAGGATCTAATAAAATATATAAAACATTATTAGATAATAATAATAATGATTATGAATATTTTGAAATAAATGAGCCAGTAAAAATAATTCAAAATCAATTATGTACTACTATTGAAGGTGCACAAATTGCATTTAACATTTCAATGGGATACAACAAAGAACATAATCAAATAACGGTATACACTTTGCCTTATCTAGTTGCACATTATACTGCATTATCTCAAAATTCAGGAATTGCAGATAAAGATGCAGATTTTAGCAATCAAAAGGCATTACTATATAATATGCTTGTTGTAAAAAATGCAAATGGAAACTATGGAGTACAAAGTTTAAATGGACAAGAAATTTTAGGTACTAAATATGCAAAAGTTAAATTTATAGAGAGTACTAAAGAATTTATTGTAACAACATTAGAAAATAAAATGGGAATAATGTCATATAATGCTACAACAAAAATTAGTCCAGAATATGATAATATCAAACAAATAGACAAAGATAATGGACTATATTTAGTTACTAAAAACAAAAAACAAGGTGTTGTTAATTCTAATGGAAGCATTGTTATTTATCTAGAATATGACCAAATTGGAATAGACGGAACTAAATATGCATCTAATAATATAAAAAATCAATATTTGTTATATGAAAAATGTATTCCTGTAAAGAAAAATAATATTTGGGAATTATTTGACAAGACTGGTAAAAAAATAACAAAAGAGCAATATGATGATTTGGGATGCAGTGCAGGTAGTACAAATTTAAATGACAAAAATACAAATAACATTTTGTTAGTACCTAAATATGAAGGAATTGTTGTAAAGAAAAAAGAAATGTATGGATTAATTGATGCTGATGGAAAACAATTATTACCAATAGCATTACAATCTATTTATTCAACAATATCTGCAGGTGATGAAACATATCACATGATATATAATGACCAAGAAATGAATGTAATTACATATATTGAAACTTATGTAAGACCAAAACAACAAGAGAACAATCCACAAACAGAAAACACTGAAAATACTAACCAGACAAATCAACAAACTAATAACGAAAATACAGCAAATCAAAATTCAAACACTAATACTAATGCAACACAGAATACAACAAATAACAATCAAAATGTACAACAATAAAAATAAAATTTTAAAAAAGACATATTCTATATAGAATATGTCTTTTTAGTTCTAAACAAAATTATTTTAACATAAGATAAAAATAGATAAAAAAGAAATGAGAGATATGTATGGGAAAAGATAATATTGTTGTTGAACAAAATGAAATGAAGACAAATGGAATCAGAATTTTAAAAGGAAGTATATTTGCGATAATTATTTCTGCAATATTATTGATAATATTTGCACTACTATTATGCTATACAAACTTGAAGGAAGTGACAATGAAACCAGTTATATTTACAATTACAGGAATTAGTATTTTAATAGGAAGTATGACTAGTACAAAAAGTATAAAAAAGAACGGAATAATAAATGGTGGAATAGTTGGATTAATATATATTTTAATTTTATATATAATATCAAGTTTATTTGTGTCAGGTTTTTCTATTACTTTAAATTCAATTTTTATGTTAGCAATAGGAACTATTACTGGAATAATAGGTGGAATAATAGGAGTTAATATTAATAAAAAATAAGTGAGAAAAGTCGAAAAATAGCGACATTTTTAAGAAGAAATTTTTAAAAATAGTTGCTATTTTTTTTATTTTAATATAAAATTTAAAACGTAAATTATACATTAGGAGGTAATAGATTGATTGCACTAGAAGACGTAAAAAAGAATGAGGAACTTAATCAATTAATATTAAGCTCACAAAAACAATTGAACGCATTAGGGTATACAGAACATTCAATAAGACACATGAGTATAGTGTCACAACGAGCAGGAGAACTTTTGACAACACTTGATTATCCAGCTGAAAGAATTGAATTAGCAAAAATTGCTGGCTATATGCATGATATTGGAAATTGTGTAAATAGAGTTGATCATGCACATACAGGAGCTATACTTGCTTACCAAATACTAAAAGATATGGGAATGAATGTTGAACAAAGAACTGAAATTATGATGGCAATAGGAAATCATGATGAACAAACTGGAACAGCTGTTAGTGATATATCTGCAGCGCTAATTTTGGCAGATAAATCTGATGCACACCGTAGCAGAGTTGTTAATCAAAATATATCAACTTTTGATAAACATGATAAAGTTAATTATGCTGTTACTGATTCAAAATTTATAATAGATAAAGAAAATAGAAAAGTAACATTAGACTTAACAATTGATACTCAAATATCACCAGTATTAGATTATTTTGAAATATTTATGGATAGAACAATGATGAGTAAATATGCAGCTAAATATTTAGGAATTTGGTTTGAACTAGTTATTAATGATACTAGACTACTATAAATAATAATTAGCACATTGATTTTGCAAAGTGCACAAAAATGAAATAAAGGAAGGAATAGAAAAAATGAAAGCACTAAAAAGAACACTAATAATTTTACTAATAATTTTATTAGCTCTAATCTCATTTGGAGGAATTTATATCCAAAAAACAAAATTTGTAGAAAACATTTTACCTGAGTATAAATTAGGACCTGACTTTACAGGATTACGAAACATTGGGTTAAAGGTAAGCGATGCAACAAAAGACATATATTATGACTTAGATGGAAATGTTGTAGATGAAGAAGGAAAAAATACAACTAAAAAAGAGGAATCTGTTAACAAAGAAGAAAACTTAACAAAAGATAATTATAAAAAAGCAAAAGAAATTATAGAAAAAAGACTAGAAAAAATCAAACAAGTACAATACACTTCAGCAGGAATTGTAGAAAATAAAGCAATTGACTATTATACAATTAAACAAAATGAAGAAACTGGAAAAATTGAGTTAAAATTACCAGAAAACGCTAATACAGATATGGTATTAAGATATGTTGCAACCAAGGGTGATTTTACTATTGTTGATGACCAAGACAATGTATTAATGGATAATTCTTATATAAAAGAAGCTTATGTTGGATATAGTTCTACAAGTAGTGGAGTAACAGTTTATTTGACAATACAATTTGATAAGCAAGGAACTGAAAAACTAAAAGAAATTTCAAATACATTTATAAAAACAACAGATGAAGAAGGAAACGACACAACTAAAAAAATAAAGGTAAAAATTGATGATTCAGAAATGCTTAATACATATTTTACTGAAGAAATTTCAAATGGAATGATCCAATTATCTTTTGGAACAGCAACTGGAAATTCATTAGCAACGTATGCACAAGAAGCTAAAAATTTGGAAACTTTGTTAAATGCAGGAAATTTACCTATAGTATATGAGGCTGATGAAAATCACTATGTATTATCAGATATAAACAAAGATATGTTATTTATACCAGCAATTGTAATAATGAGCTTATTAGTAATTGGAATTATAATCTTAATAGTTAAATATAAAGTAAAAGGATTGTTAGGAGCAATTAGTATTATTGGATATATTGCAACATTTCTAATAATAGTTAGATTGACTAATGTAGTAATAACATTAGAAGGTGTAGCAGGAATTATAACATCAATCATATTAGAATACATATCAATTATGTATGCTTTAAATAAAATGAAAGAAAATACAGATCTTACTTGCAATCAATGTTTTACAAAATTTCTACCTATATTAGTTCCAATAGCTATTTCAACAGTTATATTATGCTTTGTAAAATGGTTACCAATTTATAGCTTTGGTATGACAATGTTTTGGGGAATAATACTTGTTATAGTATATAACCATGTAGTAACTAAACTACTAGTATCTGAAAAATAGTAAAGGAAAGTGATAAAAAATGAACAAAAAAATTATATATGGAATACTTGCTTTAATTGTTCTAGTAGGGGCAGTTCTTGTGGTTACAATCGGATTAAAGCTTGATATGAAAAATGATGCAAATACAAAAATATATGTATATATTGGAAAAGAATTTGATAACAATGATATAGAACAAATAGCTAAAGAAACATTTGAAACAGACACTGCTATTGTACAAAAAGTAGAAATTTATAATGAAATGGCTCTTATTACAATAAAAGAGCAAAACACTGAAAATATAAATGAAAAAATTGAAAGTTTGAATTCAAAAATAAATGAAAAATATGGACTAGAAAACAAAAAAGAGGACATTGTTATAAACAATGAAACAAAAATAAATATGTATAGTGTTATAAAACCATACATTTTACCAATGCTTATAAGCTTAATTGTTATTTTAGTATATTCTTCAATAATATATAGAAAACTAGGAATATTAAAAAATATTATTATTTATGTATTAACTGTAATAGGTTCGCAATTACTATATGCAAGCATTTTAGTAATTACTAGATTGCCTTTTAACATGTTTATAATACCAATAGGATTAATTATTTATGCAATAACAATTGTTGTTGTTACAATAATAAAACAAAAACAATTAAATGATTACAAGTTAAAACAAAAATAAATTTATACAATAAACAAAAAGTAATTAAAACTCATACTATATAGTATGAGTTTTAATTTTTTTATTTGTATGAAAGAGAGTGAATTAATTGTTAAAAAAAATAAAAGAATTTTTGAATAGGGGAATAATAAATGATAAAGAGGTAAATTTAAAAAAAGCAAAAGAGATTTTAGACAAAACCAATGGAGTTTTATTAGATGTAAGAAGTCATCAAGAATATAATGAAGAACATTTGCCAGGAGCTATAAATATAAACTTATATGATTTAAAAAAAGAAATAACAGACAAAATAAAAAATAAAGAAACAACGATTGTTGTTTATTGTTCTTGCGGAGTGCGCAGTAAAAAAGCAAAAGAGATACTTGAAGAATTAGGATATACTGAAGTATATAATTTGAAAGAAGGGTTATACTGTTACAGAAAGGAGCTTTAAGCTTGAATGAAATCGTTTTGCTTTAAAACAAACAACATAAGAATACTAGAATATATACTAAAAAGAATTGATGAAATTGATTTTGAAAATTTAATTTATTCAAAAAATAAATTTAGTATTTATGAAAATGTAATTATTCATTATTTTGGAAACGATAATGAAGCATATTATGAATTTTTAAGCAAACTACTAGAAGAAATAGTTATTGAATTTTTTGAAGAGAAAATTTTGAAGCAATTAATAAATTATAACTATTTTTATTTTGACGAATATGAAAAAATAAAAATATTAGAAAATAGTATTCAAATAATTGAGCCAGAAGAATGTATTAAATATATATCTGAAAACAAATATGTTAAAGAATATTTAAAACAAAATAAAAGTATGATATTAGAAGGATTCATATACTTTAGGTTAAAAAATTATATAAGTTATTTAGACAATATAATAGATTATGCAGTAAATCAATTTATAATAGAAAAAGAATATAAGGAATTTATAAGTTTACTTAAAGTATATGTAGATTCAAAGCCAACACAATATAAATTATTACATTTAATTTATATAAATGGCGAATCTATTTTATTAGACGAGAAGAAGAATATAGTATCAGTATCCGAAAATATATATAATGCAAAATATTTATCAGATATATCTTTTTCATCAAACGATTTTGCATTAAATACTTTATTGACATTATTGCCTGAAAAAATTGAAATACATTTAATTGACGATGAAGATGAGTTTATAAATACATTGAAATTGATTTTTGATGGACGAATTTTTATATGCAAAGATTGTGAAATATGTAAAACATATAAAATATTAAATAGTTCTCAAATAATACGTAAGTGAGTTGATAGTGAAAACATAGTACCCTATTTACTATTTTGAAAATATGTGATATAAATATATTATCAAAATAATGGAGGTTATTATGGAACAAGAAAAGAAAAAGCTAATTACAATATTAGTACCAGCATATAATGAACAAGAAGTTTTACACTTATTATATGATAGACTAGTAAAACTAATGAATGAAAACACAGGCTATGATTTTGAAATATTATTAGTTAATGATGGAAGTAAAGACAAGACTTTTGAAATCATGCAAGAATTAAGAGAAAAAGACAAAAGATTTTGCTATTTAAACTTATCTAGAAACTTTGGAAAAGAAACAGCAATGATAGCAGGATTAGATTATTGCAAGGGAGATGCAGTAGTAATAATAGATGCAGACTTGCAAGATCCACCTGAGTTAATTCCTGAGATGATAAAATATTGGGAAGAGGGCTATGATGATGTATATGCTAAAAGAAAATCTAGAGAAGGAGAAACATGGCTTAAAAAATTTACTTCAAAAATGTATTATAAAGTATTACAAGGCTTCACTAGAATTGAAATACAAAAAGATACTGGAGATTTTAGATTACTTGACAGACGTTGTGTAGAAGCATTGAAATCAATGAGAGAAAATCAAAGATATACTAAAGGTTTATTTAGTATAATTGGATACAATAAAAAGGAAATATTGTATGATAGAAATCCAAGAGCAGCAGGTCAAACTAAATGGAACTATGGAAAACTTATAGATTTATCAATTGATGGTATTACATCATTCACAACATCACCATTGAGATGGGCAGCAATTTTAGGAATAATGATATCTGGAGTTGCGTTTATATATATGATATATATAATAATAAAAACCTTGGCTACAGGAATTGATGTACCAGGTTATGCATCTTTAATGGTAGTTATATTATTCTTAGGTGGAATACAACTAATTTTCTTAGGAATTATTGGTGAGTATTTAGGAAGAACATTTAATGAAAGCAAACATAGGCCATTATATTTTATTGAAAGATATAATGAAACAAAAGAAACAAATGAACACTTAAATAAGTAAAAAATATGCCAATGGAAATTTCCGTTGGCTTTTTCTATTTATAAATCATATAGTTAATTTCAGGGAATATACAATCTTTTTTAGAAACATCTTTCAAAAATTCAAGATAATCTTCATCAATCTTATCATTTACTAGACCATCATATAACCTGTTAAACCTACCAACATGATCTTTAATACGCTTTTTAGCATAATCTACCATTGTACCGTTTGTAATAATAAATAACCAGTCACTGCTTTGAGCTAACAATACTTCTCTAGCACATTGATTCAATATTTTCTTTTTTAATTTATCCTTTTCATCTGGAAATTTATTTGCAAGTTCAACCATTTTATTTCCAATATCATGCAAGTATTTATGGGCATAATCATTTGTTTGATTTAGCCAAACTTCGCTATAACCATTAGCACCCCAACTAGAACGACAAGGAGTACATACTTGCATAGAAGGATATTTATCAATATATTCGCTTGGTGTGATTAACTTAAAATTACAGTTGTCATAATAAACTTTTTTAAATAAAACATATAACCAATCAGGACCTTCATACCACCAATGACCGTATAATTCAGCGTCATAAGGACATGTAATAATAGGAGGGTTAAATGTTAGTTTAGACAATTCATTAATTTGTTTAACTCTACTATCAAAAAAGTGACCAGCTTGTTTTTCAATACTGTCTTGAGCCCATTGCAAGTTATAATAGTCTTTTTCACAATCTTTACCGGTAATTCTATAATATTTAATACCAGTATGAACTCTAACTCCATTTGAAGCAATATAAGGCTTTATATAATCATAAGGAGCATCATAACCAATATCTCTATAAAATTCTCTATAATTAAAGTCACCAGGGTAACCATTTATTGAGCTCCATACTTGCCTTGATGATTCAATATCCCTACCAAAAGCAACAATTCCTTCAGGCGAAACAATTGGAGCAAAAGTTCCAAAGACAGGAGTAGGGTTGGCATATAAAATACCATGAGTTTCTGTAATTATATATTTAATACCAAATTCTTTTAAATATTTGTCTGCTTCTGGAATATAACCACATTCAGGAAGCCATATTCCATTAGGATTTTTACCAAAATATTTTTTATAAGTTTGAACACCAACAGCAATTTGAGCTCTTACAGTTTTTTCATTTACATATAATATAGGAAAATAGCCGTGAGTTGCGCCACAAGTAATAATTTCTAAAACACCTATATCTTGAAAATGCTTAAATCCTTGAATTAAATTACAATTGTATACATCTCTAAATAAATGTAAATCATTAGAATAACGATTTAAATAATACTTAGAGAGTTCATTTTCTTTTGGATTACCTTTTGTTCTTTCTATTTCTTTTTTAGCAAGTTCAATATGTGTTTTTAAATATTTTATATATCTTTTTTGTAAAAGCTTATTATCAAACATATTTAAAAGAGGAGGAGTAAGTGACATTGTAATTCTAAAGTCAACTTTCTCCTTCTCTAATTTTGTGAAATTTGTTAATAAAGGTAAATATGTTTCTGAAATAGCTTCATATAACCATTGCTCTTCTAAATAGTCTTCACTCTCTGGATGGTGTATAAAAGGTAAATGAGCATGCAATATGAAACTAACATAACCTTTTTCTTTATTCATGAGAAATTCTCCAATCTATATATTTTTAAGAAGACATTTTAGAAGAAGTTAAATCTGTATCTAATTTGTTTTCTGACAATTCATTTTTATAAATTTCTTTATATAAATCATAAATATTGTAAATTCTACCAACATTTTTCATAAACGATAAAGAAGATACATCTTTTGATTCGATTTGATTATTTTTTATGTTTTTAAAAAATATTGTTTTACCTAAACTATCAAATAAAATATGGTCATTAGGAGTTTGCAAACCATTTGAAGATGTTATGAAAATAGTTTCATGATTTGAAGTGTTATCTTTAGGTTTTCTGAATAAAACAACATCATATTTACAATCACTGTCTGGAATATGTATATACCAACTATTAGCAAAGTCATTAATTTCTACTTCAAAAGAATAATTTTTTGTTTGATTAGTAACTGTTAGGTAAGGTACAGTATTATTAAAAAAGTCTTCTCCATATTTATTTATATAGTTGATTCTATCTTCTGCAGAAATATCCCAATATACAAAAAGAATAGTAGGAGTTTGAGCTAATATTTTTACAATTGTTTGATTATATAAGTTTGGTAAATCGTAATATTCAATAATAGGTTTCTTTTTAGTTGATGATTTTTTGGCAGGGGTTTTCTTAGCACTAGTTTTCTTAGCAGAAGCAGTTGTTGCTTTTTTAGTACTGCTAGTTTTCTTTTTTGAAGAAGTTGCTTTGACAGTAGTTTTAGCAGTTTTAGTGCTCTTAGTAGTTTTAGTATTAGCTTTTTTTGAAACCGTTTTTTTCTCTTCAATTATTTCTTCTTTAGCTTTTCTTGGCATCTTATCCTCCGTTTATATCTCGAACATTTATATCTATATTATACTATATCAAAATGCAAATAAATTCAAGAGATAATGGTAAAAAAATATTAAATAATTTTGTAAAAAAATGTTTACTTTTGTTGTAAAATTATATACAATAATTGAAAGAAAAATGTAAAAACCAAAAGATAAAAATAGAAAGGGGTTAATTTTTTGATGAAAATATTAATGCTAACTTGGGAATATCCACCAAGAATTGTAGGAGGAATTGCAAGAGTAGTACATGACTTATCAAAAAGATTAATAAAAGATGGCCATGAAGTAACTGTAATTACATATAAAGAAGGAGACTTGCCAGAATATGAAAATGATAAAGGAGTTGAAGTATATCGTGTAGAAAACTATATGATACATCCTAATAGTTTTATAGACTGGACATTACAACTAAACTTTAATATGGTTGCTAAAGCTGCCGAGCTTATAAATAAAAACGGAAAATTTGACGTAATACATGCACATGATTGGCTAGTTGCTTCTAGTGCAAAAACTCTAAAACAATCTTATGGAATACCTTTGGTAGCAACTATACATGCAACAGAATCTGGAAGAAATTCTGGAATACATAATGATTCACAAAGATATATAAATGATACAGAGTGGCTATTAACTTATGAAGCAACAGAAGTAATAGTTAATAGTAACTTTATGAAAGGACATGTACAAAGCTTATTTGGACTTCCTTTTGATAAAATAAATGTAGTTCCAAATGGAATAAACTTAACAAACTTTAATGGAATTGAAAGAGATTATGAATTCAGAAGACAATATGCAATGGATAATGAAAAAATTATTTTATATGTTGGAAGATTAGTTTATGAAAAAGGAATTCAACATTTAATTTCTGCAATGCCAAAAATAATACAAGGATATAATGATGTAAAACTTGTAATTGCTGGAAAAGGTGGAATGCTTGATGATTTAAAAGCACAAGCAGAAGCAATGGGAATAGCAAATAAAATTTATTTTACAGGTTACTTAAATGCAAAACAAGTACAAAAAATATATAAATGTGCTGATGTAGCAGTATTTCCAAGCACTTATGAACCATTTGGAATAGTAGCACTAGAAGGAATGTTGGCAGGAGTTCCAACTGTTGTTTCTGACATTGGTGGACTAGACGAAATAGTAGACCATGGAATAAATGGAATGAAAAGCTATGCTGGAAATCCAAATTCAATTGCAGACTCTGTACTAACAGTATTGTATGATAAACAATTAGCAGCAGCAATGGCAAAAAAAGCAAAACAAAAAGTTAAAGAAGAATTTAATTGGAATAAAATTGCACAAGATACACATTATATATATGAAAAAGCTATTTGTAAAACAGTTGCAGAAAAACAAAAACAAGAAATTGCACAAGAAAATGCCCAAAAAGCTAAAAAAGCTAACAATTCTGAAACAGAGATTACAAATTTACTTAGTTTTCAGAAAAAACATGCTTATGCATAGAAAGTTAGGAAGGAGCAAAGTCAGCTATGCAAGTATATGATACAGCTAATAAACTAGCACAAGAGATAAGAGATTCGGAAGAATATAAATTATACAAAAAAAGAAAAGACGAAATACAAAATGATTCTGAAAAAAAGCAAAAAGTAGAAGAATTTGAAAAATTAAGATATGAAGTACAATTAATGGCATATACAGGTGAACAAAAAGACGAAGAAAAAAACAAAAAATTAGAAGAAATGTATAAAACATTAGTAGAAAACAAAGATATTAAAGAATATTTTGATTTAGAAGTAAAATTCAATATAATGATTGCAGATGTTAACAAAATAATTGCAGAAGCAATAAAAGATGTATTATAAAAATATTCAAAAGAGTAAAAGTCGTTAAGGAAGCTCTAAAGAGCTTTTTTGACGATTTTTTAAATGCTTTTATGAGTAAAATAAGGAGGGCAAATATGGAATATATCTTAATAATATGTATAAGCTTAATAACTTTAGCAGTTTTAAAATTTGTGTGGGGAATCAGAATAAAAGATATAAAACTCTTAAAAGAGCTAGGCTTTGATAAAAAACTAAATGAGATAACAAATAAATTACCGGAAAATAGAGAAATATGTAACGATATTTTAAAAATATTAGGAAATGAAAATGTAAATGTGAAAGAAAATGAGGGAAATCAAGCAAGTTTATATATTGCAATATCCAATTCAATTATAATTGCTAATATAAAAAATACATTTACTCGTGTACAAACTATTGCACACGAATGCTTACATTCTGTTCAAAATAGAAGGACCTTAATTTTTAATTTTATATTGTCAAATTTATACATAATTTATTTTATATCTATAATTATTTTAACCATTTTTAAACTGAATCCATGCAAAATTTATATAGGATTTGGTTTTATAATTTTAGGATTTATTCAATATACTATTAGATCATATTTAGAAATGAATGCAATGATAAAAGCACCAGTACTAGCTGAGAAATATATACAGCAAAAAAATACTTTAACTAATGAAGAGCAAAAAGCAATATTTGACAATTATAAAATTATAAATACTATAGGAATAAAATTAAGTAACTATTCGTTAATAGCAAATCAGTTTATAAAATTAATAATTTATTTAATTGCTTGCATGATATTCTAAGTAAAAATTACAGAAATATTAATATTTCTGTAATTTTTTTTCAAATTTCATTGCTATCTCTTTTAAATTTGCACATTTTGTTGTACAATATTACAAATTGTATAATATATAGGAGAAAGTAATGAATAAAAAATGGGAAATATGTAAAATCAATGAAGAAGATATAAATAAAATATGTGAAGAAAATAACTTAAGCCAATTAATTGGTAGTATACTTGCAAGTAAAAAAATCATTAGTAAAGATGAAATAAGAGAGTTTTTAAATCCTACAAGAGATGATTTTCATGACCCATTTTTGATGCCTGACATGGAGAAAGCTGTTGAAAGAATATTAATAGCAATACAAAATAAAGAAAAAATTATTATATATGGAGACTATGATGTAGATGGTATAACTAGTGTAACAGTACTTAAGAAATTCTTAGAAGAACAAGGTCTTAAAACAGGAGAATATATACCTAATAGATTAAATGAGGGCTATGGACTAAATAAAGAAGCTGTAAAAAATATTTCAGAACAAGGATATACTTTAATAATTACTGTTGATTGTGGAATATCATGTATAGAAGAAATTGAATATGCAAAAGAACTTGGAATGGAAGTAATAGTTACAGATCACCATGAACCAGGAGAAATAATTCCAGATTGCTTAGCTGTTGTGGATGCAAAAAGAAAAGACAATAAATATCCATTTAATCAATTAGCCGGAGTTGGAGTTGTATTTAAACTTATACAATCAATTTCACTAAAATTAAATTTAGAAGCAAAAGAGTATTTAAAATACTTAGATATTGTTTGTGTCGGTACAATTTCAGATATTGTACCATTAATAGATGAAAATAGAGTTATAACAAAACTAGGACTTAAACTAGTTGAAAAAACTAGAAATATTGGATTAAAAACTTTACTTGAATCTACAGGTTATAAGGAAATAAATTCTACTACAATTTCTTTTGGAATTGCTCCAAGAATAAATGCTTGTGGAAGAATGGGAGAAGAAAAAGAAGCATTAGAATTATTTTTAACAAATAATATACAAGAAGCAAAGCAAATTAGTGAAAGATTAAATCAGTACAATATAGAAAGACAAGAAACTGAAAAACAAATATTTAAACAAGCAATACAAGAAATTGAGGAAGAAAATAAAGATGTGCCATGTATTATACTTGGAAAAGAAGGATGGCATCACGGAATTATAGGAATTGTGGCTTCAAAGGTCACAGACATATATTTTAAGCCAAGCATTTTAATATGTTTTGAAGGAGAAGAAGGCAAGGGCTCTGGAAGAAGTATACCAGGGTTTGACTTACACGATGCTGTTATGAATTGCAATACTTATGTAGAAAAATTTGGTGGACATAGTATGGCAATAGGAATAAATGTAAAAAAAGAAAATTTTGAAAAATTTAAGAAAGAATTTGAAGAATATGTTCAAAATAGCCATATTAATGATATAATACCAATTATAAAAATTGATAAAGAAATAGATTTAAGAAAAATAAACATCCAAGATATAAGAGATTTAAAACTATTAGAACCTTATGGTGAGGCTAACAAAATGCCATTATTCTTAATTAAAAATATGAAAATACAATCAATACGTACTTTATCAGAAGGCAAACACATAAAACTAAAATTAGGAATTGATAATTATATTGCAGATGCAATTGGATTTAACATGGGAAATATAGCAGAACAATATTTAATAGGAGATAGAGTTGACGTTGTTGGAAGTTTAGAAATTAATGATTTTGGCGACAATGAAAATATACAAATCAACTTAAAAGATATAAGAAAAACAATTTAACTAAAAAGAGAGGAGTGAATAATATATGTCAGAAATAAAAGAAATAACAATAGAGGATGTAATAACTACAACTAAAAAGAATAATAGAAAATCAGATAGTAAACTTATAAGAAAAGTATACAATTATGCAAAAGCACATCACGAAGGGCAATTAAGAAAATCGGGTGAACCATATATTATTCATCCAGTACAAGTTGCATATATATTATCAACATTAGGATTAGATGATAGCACAATTTGTGCTGCACTTTTACATGATGTTGTAGAAGATACTGATATAACTAAACAAGACTTAGAAAATGAATTTGGAAAAGAAATTGCAGAATTAGTTGATGGTGTAACAAAACTAAGTAAATTAAAATATGCAAGCATGGAAGAACAACAAGTAGAAAATTATAGAAAAATGTTCTTAGCAATGGGTAAGGATATAAGAGTTATATTAATAAAACTTGCAGATAGATTGCATAATATGAGAACATTAAAATATTTGACTCGTGATAGACAAATTGCAAATGCAAATGAAACCATGGAACTATATGCGCCACTTGCTAACCGTTTAGGTATGTATTCTTTAAAATGGGAATTAGAAGATTTATCATTTAAATATTTATATCCAGAAGATTATCGTGAATTAGTAGAAGGAATTGATCGTAAAAGAGAAGAACGTTTAAAATTCATTGATATGATTATGGACCAAATAAGGGTGGCAGTAAAAAAACAACATATTGAAGCTGAAATTACAGGTAGAGCTAAGCATTTATATAGTATTTACCGTAAAATAAAAAGAGATAATATTACACTAGATCAAGTATATGACTTATTTGCTCTTAGAGTAATAGTTAATTCAATCAAAGATTGCTATGCAGTTTTAGGAATAGTACATGAGCTATATAATCCAATGCCAGGAAGATTCAAGGATTATATTTCAGTACCAAAACCTAATATGTATCAATCATTGCATACTACGTTAATAGGACCAAAAGGAACACCTTTTGAAGTCCAAATTCGTACATGGGACATGCACCGTATAGCTGAATATGGTATTGCTGCTCACTGGGCATACAAAGAGGCTAGCTTTATGGGAAATAAAAAAGCTAATGTAAAGGTTGAAGAAGATAAACTTTCATGGCTTCGTGAAACATTAGAGTGGCAAAAAGATATGCAAGATCCAGATGAGTTTTTAAATACATTAAAAACAGAACTTTTTGAAGACGAAGTATATGTGTTTACTCCAAAAGGAAAAATTATTGCACTTCCTAAAGGTAGTATACCAATTGACTTTGCATATTATATACATGCTGAAATAGGTAATCACATGACAGGGGCTAAAATAAATAGCAAAATGATGCCAATAGTAACTCAATTAAAAAATGGTGATATTGTCGAGATTATAACTTCAGATCAATCAAAAGGACCTAGTAGAGATTGGCTCAAATTTATTAAAAGTTCAACAGCTAAGAGCAAAATTTTGGCATGGTTTAAAAAGAATGACAGAGAAGAAAATATTGTAAAAGGTAAAGACTTAATCGAAAAAGAAATAAAGAAAATTGGAATGACACATGCAGAACTTGCTAAACCAGAATATATGCAAGCAGCATTAGATAGATATAAATATTCTGAATTAGATGAAATGTACGCAAGTGTTGGATTTGGTGCAATATCTTCTGGAAAAATTGTTGCTAGAATGCTAGAAGAGTACAAAAAGGACCATCAAACAGAAAACTTAGATGAAAAATTAGAGGAACTTTCAAAAGGAAGAGCATATAAGCCAAAACCATCAAAAACAGGAATTATTGTTAAAGGAATAGATAACTGCTTAGTAAAATTATCAAAATGTTGCAACCCTGTTCCTGGAGATGAAATTGTAGGATACATTACAAAAGGAAGAGGAGTATCAGTACATAGAAAGGATTGCGTAAATGTAAACAATTTATTATCTGAAGAAAACAGAATGATAGATGTTTATTGGTATGAAGCAGAAAAAACTAGATATAGTGTTGATATCGAAATATTTGGTAATGAAAGAAGCGGATTATTAGCAGATATTATTAGAGAAATAGAAGGAACAAAAAGTAAATTACTAGCAGTAACTTCAAGAGCAAATAAAGAAAAAATTTCAATAACAGAAGTAACAGTAGAAGTAGAAAATATTGATGAATTGAATAAAATATTAAAACAGATTAGAAAAGTTGATAGTGTGTACGAAGTTAAGAGAAAGAAGTAGAGTGATTTTAAAAATAATCAGCAAAGTACGGAAAGGAAAAATAGTGATGATACTAAAACAGTTAAGAGTTAACAGTGGAACAATTTGCGAACTTACAAATTGTTATATTGTTCAAGATGAAAATACAAAAGAAGCTATGGTTATAGATCCAGGTGGAGAAGCAGAAAAAATTATTGAAATGCTAGACATACTACAGGCAAAACTAAAATACATATATTTAACACATTGCCATGGTGATCATATTGGAGCTTTAATAGAACTAAAAGATAAAAAAGGTGGAAAAATTTTAATACATAGAATAGATGCAGAAGGACTAAGCAATAAGAATATTAGTTTAACAGAATATGTTGGAATGGAAGATATTAATTTAGAACCAGATTCTATAGTAGATGACAATGATACAATACATATTGGAGATATAGAATTTAGAGTTATTCATACTCCTGGGCATACATCTGGAAGCAGTTCACTATATTGTGAACAAGAAAAGTTGTTATTTTCTGGTGATACATTGTTTTATGGAACATGGGGAAGAACGGACTTACCAACAAGTAGCTTTGATGATATTATTAATTCAATAACTGAAAAACTGCTAAAGTTACCAGATGATACAATAGTGTATCCACGGACATGGAAAGCCTACAATGATAAAAGAAGAAAGACCGATTTATGATGAGTTAAAACCAAGAGAAGAATAAAAAGAAAGGTAAGATGAATATGATTACAGAACCAAGAACATTGGCAGGATTTATGGAATTGTTGCCAAATGAACAAATATTGTTTGAACAAATGAAACAAAAAATAGAAAAAACATATCAACGTTTTGGTTTTTTACCACTAGATACACCTATACTAGAATTATCAGAAGTGTTATTGGCAAAAGCTGGTGGAGAAACTGAAAAACAAATTTACCGCTTCACAAAAGGAGATACAGACATATCAATGAGATTTGATTTAACAGTACCTCTTGCAAAATATGTAGCTAAAAACTATGGAAATTTAAGTTTCCCATTTAGAAGATATCAAATAGGAAAAGTATATAGAGGAGAAAAAACACAAAAAGGTAGATTTCGTGAGTTTTATCAGTGCGATATTGATATTATTGGAGATGGAGAACTTGGAATAGTAAATGATGCGGAAATTCCAAGTGTTATATATAACCTAATATCAGATTTAGGATTTAATGACTTTACTATTTGCATAAATAATAGAAAAGTATTAAATGGTTTGTTCAGAGAAGTGAATCAAGAACCAAATGCAGTTGATATAATGAGAGCTATTGATAAACTTGCTAAAATAGGAAAAGAAAATGTAATATTAGAGCTAAAAGAAATAGGTGTTGATGAACAAGCAATAGATAGAATTTTAAAATTTATTGAAATCGATGGAACAACAGATGAGAAGATTGCTAAATTAAAAGAATTGGGCATAAAAGAAGAAATGTTTGTAGAAGGATTAGCTGAATTAGAACAAGTAGTAAAATATATCAGAGTATTTGGTGTGCCAGATACACATTTTAAAATAGATTTAACTATTGCAAGAGGTTTAGACTACTACACAGGAACAGTATATGAAACATTTTTAAATGATTATAAAGAGATTGGAAGTGTATGTTCTGGAGGAAGATATGAAAACTTAGCAGGATATTATACAGATCAAAAACTACCAGGTGTTGGAATTTCAATTGGGCTAACAAGATTATTTTATAAATTAAATGAGTTGCAACTTATAAAATCAGACAAATACTCAATGTCAGACATTTTAATAATACCAATGTTAGAAGATATGACTGTAGCTATTCAATTAGCAAGTAACTTACGTAAAGAAGGAATAAATACAGAAGTATATTTAAATGATAAAAAGTTAAAAACAAAATTTAAATATGCTGATAAATTGAAAATCCCTTATGTTGTTGTTATTGGTGAAGATGAAATCAATACTAACACAGTAAAAATTAAAAATATGAATACAGGTGACGAAACATCTGTGGAATTAGATGCAAAGAAAATTTGTGAAATTATAAAGTAAGGACTATTTGGTAATATTCTCCTTTGTTCATGAATATACTAGTTAATAGTATATGGACAAAGGAGAAATTTTTTATGATAAACATGGCAGTAGTCAATGTAAAAGATGTTATAAAATACTTTTTTAAAATTACAATATTAATAGTTATAATTCTAGCCACTGTAAAATATTTCTCACAGGGTAAAGACGAAATAAAAAGAAAAGTTAATGAGATAGATAATAAAACTTTATTTAAAATATGTTTAAATTCAGCACTTCCAGTAACGAATATAAACAATATGGAAAATCAAAATACAAAAGAAACATTAATAGAGCCACTTAAATTAGCACTAAATATGGAATTAAAAGCATTGTCATTATCAGACAAAGAAAAAAGTGGTACAATAAAAAATGATAAAAAAGATGAAAAAAATGAGATTATACAAAAAGCGAAAACTGGTTTAAAGACAGAAGTACAAAGCTCGAATGTGCCTAATAAATATACTATACAATATAACGGAGTAAAGATAAAAAATGAAGTTAAATATAAATTAACTGATGAAATATTAAAACCAGATATCAATGTAAATAAAGAGAATATTTTAATATTTCACACTCACTCTTGTGAAAGCTATACTCCAAGTGAAAAATATCAATATAAGAAAACAGGTAACTTTAGAACAACAGATAAAAAGTATTCAGTTATAAGAGTTGGAAATGAACTAGAAGCACAACTGAAAAGCTATGGGTATAATGTAATACATGACGAAAGTTATCATGATTACCCATCATATAGTGGATCGTATGCAAGTTCTTTAAAAACAGTAACGAAACTACTAGATGAAAACAAAAACACAGATGTTGTAATAGACTTACATAGAGATGCAATAGGAGATAGCACTTATGCTCCAACAGTGAAGATTGGAGAAGAATATGCTGCACAACTTATGTTTGTAATAGGAGGAAATGAAAGTAGTATAAAGCACGAAAACTGGGCACAAAATTTGAAATTTGCGATAAAAGTACAAAAAAAAGCAAATGAATTATACCCAGGTTTATTTAAACCAATAATACTAAGAGGCTCTGGATATAATCAACATGTATCAAAAGCAGCTACAATTATAGAAGTGGGTGCAACAGGTAATACATTGGATCAAACGTTAGTAAGTATGAAATATCTGGCAAAAGTACTGAGCGAGGTAGTTAAATAATTGACAAAATGTTAATATTAAGATATAATAATAGAACAAAATATTATTTTATATTAAGGAGGCTTTTTTTATGAGAAAAGGTATTGAGGAACGGTGTGTCCAAGTAGGGAGGTACCTATTTGAAAACTCTTCAACAGTAAGAGCAACGGCAAAAGCGTTTCAAATGAGTAAAACAACAGTTCACAAAGACCTAGTTATAAGACTTCCAAAGGTGCATCCACAATTGGCAAAAGAGGTGCAGGAAGTACTTGCAACTAACAAAAGGGAGCGGAGTACTAGAGGAGGAAATGCGACAAGAAAAAAATACCTGTCTTTTAAAAGTAAAAGGTGATGAATAAATATAATCACTTCCTTATAGGGAAGCCTAACTCTTGAAGGGTTAGGCTTTCTTTATTGTATAGCAAAAATCATAAATATATCTTGCAAATAATGGCATTTTTGTGTATACTACAAAAAGGAAAAGAGGAGATAAAATATGTGTGGATTTGTAGGATATGTTGAAGATGGAGAAAAAGATAGAAAAATAATAAAAAGTATGTCAGATACTATAAAACATAGAGGACCAGATGATGAAGGATTTTATGAAGATGATAAAATCTCTCTAGCATTTAGAAGATTAAGTATAATAGACCTAAGTAATGGACATCAACCAATGTTTAATGAAGATAGCTCAATGGTTATTTTATTTAATGGAGAAATATATAATTATCAAGAATTAAAAGAAGACTTAATGGCAAAAGGCCATGTTTTTGCCAATAATTCTGATACAGAAACTATTCTTCATGGATATGAAGAATATGGACAAGAAATTACTAAAAAACTTAGAGGAATGTTTGCATTTGTAATATGGGATATTAAAAACAAAGTTCTTTTTGGTGCAAGAGACAATTTTGGAATAAAACCATTTTATTATTACAACAGAGATGGTATGTTTATATTTGGCTCAGAAATAAAGAGCTTTTTACCACATCCAAAATTTAAAAAGGAATTAAATGAAGAAGCTTTAAAAACATATTTGACTTTCCAATACTCTGCATTAGACGAAACATTTTTCAAAGGAGTATATAGGCTAAAGCCAGGTCATCAATTTACTTATAAAGATGGCAAATTAGAAGTAACAGAATACAATACATTTAACTTTATAGAAGAAAAGAAAAACTTTGAAGAAACTGTAAATAGTATACATGAAACAATAACAAGCTCAATAGATTATCATAGAATAGCAGATGTTGAGGTAGGCTCATTTTTATCTTCTGGTGTGGATTCAAGTTATGTTGTATCTTATGCAAAACCAGACAAAACATATACAGTAGGATTTAATTATGATAATTTTGACGAAACAGTTTATGCTAAAGATTTATCAAAAATTTTAGAGATAAAAAATACAAGCAAAATTATATCTGATGAAGAATTTTTTGATTCATTAGAAGATGTGCAATATTATTCTGATGAACCACATGCAAATCTTTCAGCAGTTCCTTTATATCATTTATCAAGGTTAGCTGCAAAAGATGTAAAAGTAGTTTTATCTGGTGAAGGAGCAGACGAATTATTTGGTGGATATCAAACATACCATAGAACAAAATTCTATAATGCTTATGAAAAACTACCACTTTCATTTAGAGCAAAAATGAAAAAATTTGCTGAGAAATTACCAAACATAAAAGGAAAGAACTTCTTAATTTCAGAAGGAATACCAATTGAAGACAGCTATATTGGTCAAGCATTTATATTTGATGATGAACAAGCAAATGATGTATTAAAACCAGAATACAAAACTAATATTAGTTTTAAAGATGTTACAGCTCCAATATTTGCAAAAGTAAAAGATCAAAATGACTTAATAAAAATGCAATACTTAGACATGCATTTATGGTTACCAAATGATATTTTATTAAAAGCAGATAAAATGACTATGTCAGCATCACTTGAATTAAGAGTTCCTATATTAGATAGAGTTGTATTTGATACCGCTTCTAAACTACCAAGAGAATATAAAATAGTTGGAAAAGACACAACAAAATATGCACTAAGAAAAGCAGCAGCTAAAATAGTTCCAAAAGAGTGGGCACAAAGAGAGAAAAAAGGATTTATGGTTCCATTCAAATATTGGCTAAAAGAAGAAAAATGGTATAATAAAGTAAAAGAAACTTTTGAAAGTGAATATGCAGCAAAATTCTTTGATACAGATAAAATAGTTAAACTTTTAAATGACTATTATGAAGGAAAAGCAATGACACATAGAAAAGTTTATACAATATATTGCTTCTTGATTTGGTATAAACAATATTTTGTGGAAGGATAATTCAAGATGAACTTTTTAATTAAAACATTGGAAGAAAATAAAAAGTTCCAAGAACTCACAAAACAAATTAGTAAAACAGGCCCGATAGCTATATCGGGCTTAGTTGACGTTGAAAAACTACATGTACTAGCAGGTATTTTTAATGAAACTAAAAGACCAATGGTGTTAGTAACATATAATGAGATACAGGCACGTAAGTTATATCAAGACTTAAAGAAACTTATAAAACAAACATACTTCTTTCCTAAAAAAGAGATTACAAGCTATGACTATGTTGCGCAAAGTAAAGAAATTGAATATAAAAGAATTGATGTATTAAACAAAATGTATTTGGCTAAAAAACAAAAAGAACCAATAATAATAGTTACAACAATAGAAGCTGTTATGCAAAAAATGGTTGCTAAAGACACTTTGTATCAAAATGTTATAGATTTTGAAGTTGGAAAAACATATTTATTAGATGGAATTAAAGAAAAACTAGTTGGACTTGGTTATGAAAGAAGTGACCTAATTGAAAACAAAGGACAATTTAGTATTCGTGGCGGAATAGTAGATGTAGGATTATCAGAAAAAATTGGTGTTAGAATTGAGTTTTGGGGAGATGAAGTTGATTCAATTAGATTTTTTCAAATATCTTCACAAAGATCAACAGAAATGCTAAAAGAAATAACTATATTCCCAGCACATGAATTAATAGTACAAGATTTATCAGAAGCGGTAAAAAATATACAAGAAAAATATCCTGAAGAAATAGAAGACATAGAACTTATAAAAAATGGAGATTATATTTCTAAAATCAATAAATATTTTAATGAATTTTATGAAAATCAGGCTTCATTTTTAGACTATATGTCAGATGAATATTTACTTTTATTAGATGAAAAGACCAAAATAAATCAAAGAAAAACAAACATAATAGAAGATAACAACAAATTAATTGCATCATTAGTTGAAAAAGAAAAATTTGTGCCAGAAGCAATTGAAAACATTAGTAAATTTGAATATAACTTTGAAGAAAAACAAATAATATATTTAGAACAAAATGACTCAATTAAAAACATTCAAAAATACTATTTTGAAACTAGAGAAATCAACTTCTATAACCTACAATTAGATTTATTACTTGCAGATATTGTAACATATCAAAAAAATAAAAAGAAAGTAGTATTACTTGCTGGTAACGAAATAAGTGCTAAAAAACTATGTGACATTTTAAAAGAAAATCAAATAAATTATAAATACGAACAAGAAGCGGAAAATGTTAAACCAGGAGAAATTATAGTAACAATTGGAGGTTTTTCTTCTGGATTTGAAAATTATGATTTAAACTTAATAGTAATTAGTCTGCAAAATAATTTTGAAGAACCTGTAAAAAGAAAAAAGAAATTATCTAGTACATTTAAAGATAGCGAAAAAATTGTATTTGCAGATTTAAAACCAGGTGATATAGTAGTACACCAAACACATGGTATAGGACAATTTATAGGAGTAAACACAATTACGGCAGATGGAGTAACAAAAGACTATATTAAAATTAAATATAGAAATGATGACATTCTATATGTTCCTACAAATAGCTTAGATAGTGTTAGAAAGTATATAGGTGGAGGAGATAATTCATCTCCTAGACTAAATAAGCTGGGTGGAAAAGAATGGAGTGCAACAACTAGCAAAGTAAAGAAGAACCTAGAAGCGGTTGCAAAAGATTTAATAGAGCTATATGCCAAACGTCAAAAAATAAAAGGATTTAGTTTTTCACCAGATACTCCTTGGCAAAAACAATTTGAAGATAGTTTTCCATATACAGAAACAGATGATCAATTAAGATGTATACAAGATGTAAAAAAAGATATGGAAAAACCACAACCAATGGATAGACTTTTATGTGGAGATGTAGGATATGGTAAAACAGAAGTTGCAATAAGAGCAGCATTTAAAGCAGTTATGGACCAAAAACAAGTTGCATATTTAGTGCCAACTACAATACTTGCAAATCAACAATATGAAGAATTTAAAACTAGAATGCAAGAATTTGCTATAAATGTTGAGTTATTAAATAGATTTAAAACTAAAAAAGAACAAGATGAAATTATAAAGAAACTTAAATTAGGTGAAGTTGATGTAGTTGTTGGAACACATAGACTACTAAGTGAAGATGTTAATTTCAAGGACTTAGGTCTTTTAATAATAGATGAGGAACATCGTTTCGGAGTTAAAGATAAAGAAAAAATAAAAAAATTAAGAACAAATATAGACGTTTTAACAATGACAGCAACACCAATACCAAGAACACTACACATGTCAATAGTTGGCGTTAGAGATATGTCAGTTATATATGAACCACCTCATAACAGAAAACCAGTACAAACCTATGTTCTTGAATATGATCAAGAAGTAATAACAGAGGCAATAACTAAAGAAATTGAAAGAGGTGGACAGGTATTTTACCTATTTAACCAAGTAGAAGGTATTGAGAAAAAAGCAAATGAAATATCAATGTTAGTTCCAGAAGCTAAAGTAGGATTTGCTCATGGAAAAATGAGTGGTAGAGAATTAGAAGAAATAATGGAAAGCTTTATAAATCACGAGATAAATGTACTAGTATGTACTACAATATTAGAATCTGGAATAGATATACCAAATGCTAATACTATAATAGTAGAAAATGCAGACAGACTAGGTTTAGCACAGCTTTACCAAATTAGAGGTAGAGTTGGTAGAAGTGACAAACAAGCATATGCATATATAACATATAAAAGAGATAAACTATTATCAGAAGTTGCTGATAAACGTTTAAAAGCTATTAAAGAATTTACTGAATTTGGTTCAGGATTTAAAATAGCAATGAGAGATTTGGAAATTCGTGGAGCAGGAAGTATGCTTGGAGAAATGCAACATGGACACATGGAACAAGTTGGCTATGATACATATTGTAAATTGCTAGATGAAGTTATAAAAGAGATGCAAGGAATAGAAGTAGTAGAAGAACAAGATGTACAAATCGACTTAGCTGTTTCTAGCTATATACCAGATAACTTTATTGAAAATAGTAGTCAAAAGATTGAAATATACCAAAACATTGCTTTATGCAGAACAGAAGAAGAACTTCAAAATGTTATTGATGAGGTTATTGATAGATATGGTAGACTTCCAAAAGAATTAGAAAACTTAATAGATATTGCAAGAATAAAACAACTTGCAAGAAAAGCAAACATCTTAAAAATAGCTCAAAGAGAAAACGGAATTGTATTCTATTTTGTAAAAGAAAAAATTAAACCAGAAATGGTAAACACTTTAATTACAAAATACCCTATGCTGGTTAAGTTCTCTAATGCAGTAGAACCTTATGTCACACTACGAATTAAAGAAAATGAAAACATCATAGAAAAAGCTAAAGAATTTTTGAATACTGTAATTGAAATTTAGAAAGGAAAAGTTATGCAAGTAATTTCAAGTAAAGATAATGAACAAATTAAATATATTAAAAAGCTAAAAGACAAAAAGTTTAGAGATGAAACAAACGAATATATAGTTGAAGGAATAAAATTAGTAAGAGAAGCAATTGAAGAAGCGGTAAATATAAAAACTATTGTTGTATGTGAAGATTGCGAATATACTGAAAGTTTTGAGCAATCACTTCTATATGAAATTGCAAAATATAATTGTATATATGTAACTAAAAAACTATTCCTTTCTATAACAGATGTTATAAACCCACAAGGAATTCTTGCAGTAGTTGAAAAAGGAGATAGCATAGACAAAATAGATTACAAAGAAGACATTATACTTGCATTAGATGGAATACAAGATCCAGGTAACTTAGGAACAATATTAAGAACAGCAGATAGCGCAAACTTAAAGCAAATAATACTATCATCAGACAGTGCAGATCCATATAACCCAAAGGTTGTGCGCTCAACAATGGGAGCCATATTTAGAATGAATATAATAACAACTGATAATTTGGCTAAAACATTGCAAATGATAAAAAAACATAAATTTGAAGTAGTAGCAACATCATTAGACACCGATAAAAGTGTATATGATATAAAATACAATAAAAAAGTAATAATAATTGGAAATGAAGCAAAAGGAGTATCAAAAGAAATACAAGACTTAGCAGACCAAAGAGTTAAAATACCAATGCTAGGAAAAACAGAAAGTTTAAATGCCTCAGTAGCAGCAAGCATAATGATTTATGAGTATGTAAGAGAAAAATTGTCAACCTAATGTGCCATTGGGGACGGAGAATTTTGGCACGTTTTAAATAATAAGACTGAAATTATAGAGATTCGACATAAAAAATTTAATGTAGCTTACAAATTTCGACATAAATTAAAAAATAATATGATATAATTTAAAATAATTATTTCATATTATTTTTTTATTCAAAGGAGACAACTTTATGCCAAGATATCCAAGAAATTTTTCTCAAACTATTTTTTTTCATGTAATAACTCAAGGAATAAACAAAGAATATATATTTGACAAACCAGAAGATGTTAAGTACTATATAAAAAATATGTATAGATTAAAGGAAAAGCTAGATGTACAGATAATAGCATATTGTATAATGAATAATCATGCTCATATATTAATTAAAACTAATAATATACATGAATTAGGTAAATATATGCAGTGCTTAAATACTAAATATGGCAAATATTATAATAAAAAATACAATAGAATTGGTTATGTGTTTAGAGATAGATATAAATCAGAAGGAATATATAGTGAAAAACAATTGTATAATTGCATACAGTATATATACAATAATCCAGTAAAAGCAGGAATTTGCGTTAAACCAGAAGAATATCCATATTCTAATTATAGAAAAATGAATGGTCAAGTAAGCCAAGAATTTATATTTTTAGATATTGAAGAAGATAGAGAAGATTTAATTAAACAAGTGATAGAAAGATTTTTAATGTGTAATAAGTTGAAACTTAAAGACTTGCAAAAAGAAAGAGGAAAACTGACAGAACTGATTTGTATTTTAAGAGATAAATACAAAATGTCTTTTAGAAAAATTTCAGAAGAACTAGAGATTGGAAGGGAAAGAATAAGGAGAAATTATAATTGTAAATAAAAATGTGCCATTGGGGACGGAGAATTTTGGCACGTTTCATTTTAAAACAAATTAGTTTTAGTTTAATCTCAACAAAACGTGCCAAAATTCTCCGTCCCCAATGGCACATTTTTGTGAAAAGATTGTGAAAATTATTTATGATTAGAATATTATATGATAAAATATATAACTAGTTTAAGAGAAGGAGAAAATTTTGTATGTCATATATTGAATTTAAGAATGTTGTTAAAGAATACAAAATGGGAGAAGTAACTATAAAAGCATTAGACAATACTAACTTTAGTATTGATAAAGGAGAGCTTGTTGTTATAGTAGGACCTAGTGGAGCAGGTAAAACTACTACTCTAAATATACTTGGAGGAATGGATAAAGCTACATCTGGTCAAATATTTGTAAATGATAAAGAAATATCAAAATTAAATAATAAAAAGCTAATAGAGTATAGAAGAAATGATATAGGGTTTGTATTCCAATTTTATAATCTAGTTCAAAACTTAACAGCCAAAGAGAATGTAGAACTTGCAACACAAATGTGTGCAGATGCATTAAATGTAGATACTATACTAGAAAAAGTAGGACTAACAGATAGAAAAGATAACTTCCCATCTCAATTATCTGGTGGAGAACAACAAAGAGTTGCAATAGCAAGAGCAATTGCTAAAAATCCAAAATTATTATTATGTGATGAGCCAACAGGTGCATTAGATTACAAAACAGGAAAAAGTATATTAAAGTTATTACAAGAAATGGCAAGAAGTGAAAATATGACTGTAATAATTATAACTCATAATGCTGCAATTACACCTATGGCAGATAAGGTTATACGTTTTAAAAATGGAAAAGCAGAAAGTGTTGAAACAAATGCTAATCCAATTTCAATAGATAATATAGAATGGTAAGGAAGAAAATGAAAAAATCTTTATTGAAAAATAATTTTAGAGAGATAAGTAAAAATAAAAGAAGATTTATATCAATGCTTGTTATGGCATTTTTAGGAGTAGGATTTTTTGCAGGCTTAGTTGCAACAAGTCCAGATATGCTAGATAGTTTAGATAAGTATGCAGATAAAAGTAACTTTTATGATATAAACATAATATCAACATTAGGAATCACTGATGATGATATACAAGCTATTAAAAATATAGATGGTGTTGAAAATGCTTATGGAATACAAACTAAAGATTCTATGGTAAAAATAGATGATAAAGAAAGTGTTTGTAAAGTAATTGAGTACAATGAAAATGTTAATACTCCTGTAGTGATAGCAGGAAGGCAAATAGAAAATAATAATGAGTGTTTATTAGATAATGCTATTGTTCGTACAGGTACAGGAGCAGAAAAATATATAGGTAAAAAAATAGTATTAGAAAATAATGATAAAGATTCTGACGATAATGACATATTTACTGAAAAAGAATTTGAGATAGTTGGAATAGTAGATTCACCTATGTATATATCTAGTGAAAGAGGGAATACATCAATAGGTAATGGAACAGTTAATTTCTATATTTATACTAAAGATAATGTAATAAACTTAGACTATTATACAGGAATGTATGTTACTGTTGCTGGAGCAAAAGAACAAGTAACTAATAGTGATGGTTACTTAGAATTAGTTAATCCTGTAATTGATAAAATAGAAGGCATAAAACAAGAAAGAGAAGATGAAAGATATAATTCTTTGGTTGATGAAGCAAACGAGAAGATAAATGATGCACAAAAAGAACTTAATGATAAAAAAGCAGAAGTACAAAAGGAATTAAATGATGCTGAAAAGAAAATAAAAAATGCTGAGAATCAAATTGCGTCATCTGAAAATAGTATAAAAAATGGAGAAGCGGAATTAGCTAAAAAGAAACAGGAAACAGAGAAGACTTTTAAAGAAGCGGAAGAGAAATTAGAACAAGCAGAAGAAGCTTTGTTGCAAAAGGAAAAAGAGCTTAATAGTCAAAAAGAACAGATGGAGTATTTACCGCAGGAAGTACAAGAACAGATTAAGAAGCGGATTAGCAGAAATAGAAACAGCTAAAACAGAACTAAAAAAACAAAAAACAGAATTAGAGAATAATAAAAAGACTGCTAATGCAAAATTTGAGGCTTCACAAAAAGAAATAAATTCAAGTAAAACTAAAATACAAAATGCGAAATCAGAATTAGCAAAAAATAAAAAAGAATTTGAAAAATCTAAAAAAGAAGCAAATACTAAAATACAAGAGGCTCAAGATAAACTAAATGATGCAAAAGCAGATGTTAAGAAAATAGAAAAAGGTAAGTGGTATGTTCAAGATAGACTTGATAATACAGGATATAATAATATATTTGATGCAATAAAAACAATGTCAAATATTTCTAAAATGTTCCCAGTAATATTTTACTTAGTTGCAGTTTTAATAAGTTTAACTTCTATGACTAGAATGATTGAAGAAGAAAGAGTAGAAATAGGTACATTAAAAGCAATGGGCTATACCAATATGCAAATAATTTCAAAATATATAATTTACTCATTATTTGCTTGTATAATTGGTGGAGTTCTAGGAATGACAGTTGGATTATATTTATTACCAAACATTGTTTGGATGTTATATTCTATGATATATAATTTACCTGAATTCTATTGCACATATAGAGTAGAAATCGGCTTGCTTGGAATAATAATTGCATTTATATGTATAGGTGGAGCTACAATAATAGTTGCAACAAATGAATTAAAACAAATGCCAGCTGTTTTGATGAGACCAAAGCCACCTAAAAAAGGAAAAAGAATACTACTAGAGCGAATAAAATTTATATGGAAAAGATTTAATTTTTCTCAAAAGGTAACTGCAAGAAATATATTTAGGTACAAAAAAAGAGCTATTATGACTATAATAGGTATTGCTGGATGTACTGGACTTATGCTAACAGGATTTGGAATAAGAGATTCAGTAATTGATATTCCATCAGTACAATTTAGAAAAATATTTAGTTATGATTTATCAATATCTTTAACAAATACAAAAGGATTAAGGGAACTTAATGAATATTTTTCAAACAATGAAAATATAAAAAATTATACTGAAATATGTGCAACTACAGCTAAACTTGGAGAAAAGAATTATAACGTTACTGTATTTGTACCGAAAAATACTAAAGACCTAAATAATGCCTTTAATTTAACAAATCCTGAAACAGGAGAAAAGGTAAGTTTAGATGATGATGGAATTATTATATCTGATAAAATTGCAGACATGATAGGAGCAAATATAGGTGATGAAGTTAATTTTATAGATGGAGATGACATAAGCTATAAATTTAAAGTAAAAGACATAATGAAAAATTATGTTGGACATTATGTATTTATGTCAAGAACATTTTATGAAAATAATATAAGACAATATAAAACAAATATGATTTTTGCAAACATGAATGACAATATAAGTGAAGAAACACAAAACAATATTTCAAAAGAAATATTAAATATAGAAGGTGTTGCATCTGTGTCTGTAATAAGTAGTTTGATGAAATCAGTAAGTGATATGCTTAATACTATGAATTATGTTGTTATAATTTTAATAGTAGCATCGGCATTACTGGCATTTGTAGTATTATATAATTTGGCAAATATAAATATTGCAGAAAGACAAAGAGAAATTGCAACATTAAAAGTATTAGGATTTTACGACAAAGAAGTAGATAATTATATAAATAAAGAAAATATAATATTTACACTAATTGCTATTGCAATAGGACTATTATTTGGAACATTTTTGACAAGTGGAATTATATCAAGCATTGAAATAGATGTATTAAGATTTATGAGAAATATAGAACCTATAAGCTATGTATATTCGACAGTTATTACATTTACTTTCTCAATAATAGTTAATTTTATAATCCATTTTGTATTGAAAAAAATAGATATGATAGAAAGTTTAAAAAGTGTAGAATAAACTAAAAAAGTTGCCAACATTTTGGCAACTTTTTTTATATTAAAATTCACAATTTTTTGGTGTTCTAGGGAATGGAAGTACGTCACGAATATTTTGCATACCAGTTAAATACATCATCATTCTTTCAAAACCTAAACCAAATCCAGCATGTGGACATCCACCATATCTTCTTAAGTCTAAGTACCACCAGTAATCTTCTTTTCTTAATCCAAGTTCATCTATACGAGCACTCAATTTTTCAAAATCATCTTCTCTTTGACTACCACCAATTATTTCTCCAATTCCAGGAACCAAAAGGTCAGTAGCAGCAACTGTTTTGCCGTCTGGGTTTAATTTCATATAAAATGCTTTAATATCTTTTGGATAATCTGTAACAAAAACAGGTTTTCCAAATATCTTCTCACTTAAATATCTTTCATGTTCTGTTTGAATATCAACGCCCCAGCTAACAGGGTATTCAAAATTATCATTGTTTTTCTCTAGTTCTTTTATAGCATCTGTATAAGTAATTCTTCCAAATTCTGAATTTAATACATTGTGCAATCTGTCAAGTAATCCGGTATCAATAAATTGATTAAAGAAAGCCATTTCTTCAGGTGCATTTTCTAGAACATAAGAAATTATATATTTAATCATATCTTCAGCTAAATCCATATCATCATGTAAATCAGCAAAGCAAATTTCTGGTTCAATCATCCAAAATTCTGCAGCATGTTTTACAGTATTTGAATTCTCAGCTCTAAATGTAGGACCAAATGTATAAACATTGCGGAATGCATGTGCATAAGTTTCTACATCTAATTGACCACTTACTGTTAAGTGAGATTCTTTTCCAAAGAAATCTTGAGAATAATCTACTTTACCATTTTCAGTTTTTGGTAAATTTTCCATATCTAAAGTGGTTACTCTAAACATTTCACCAGCACCTTCACAATCACTTCCTGTAATGATAGGTGTATGAACATATACAAAACCTCTTTCTTTGAAGAATTTATGAATTGCAAAAGAAAGTACGCTACGAACTCTAAAAACTGCATTAAATGTGTTTGTTCTAGGTCTTAAATGAGATACAGTTCTTAGATATTCAAAAGAATGTTTTTTCTTTTGAAGTGGATAATCTAAATCTGCTACATTTAAAACTTCAACATTACTTGCTTTTATTTCAAAAGGTTGTTTAGCATTTTCGGTTTTTACAACTTCTCCTGTAACTACAATAGAAGAACTAATACTTAATTTTTTTACATCATCAAAGTTATTTAAACCGGTATCAAATACAACTTGAACATTCTTAAAAAAGCTTCCATCATTTAACTCTATAAATCCAAAGCTTTTTGAATCACGAATAGTTCTTACCCAACCAGAAACTGTTACAGTTTGTCCAGCATAGTTATTTGTATTTCTGTATAATTCCCTTACTAATACTTTATTTTCCATAATTATCGCAATCCTTTCTTTAGGTATAAATTGCATGGAAAAGTAACATTTTCCAGTAATTTGAAACCTTTAAATATTTATGCCCAATATTATATAAAAAAATACAGTAAAATTCAATAATTTTTACTAAACTTATATACAATTTTAGCGATTTTTTATATAATAATTACAAAAATATAAGGAAGAGAGAATATGTTTAAATTACACTCAGAATTTAAGCCAACAGGTGATCAACCACAAGCAATAGAATATTTAAGCAAAGGAATAAAAGAAGGCAAGAAATTCCAGACGCTTCTAGGAGTTACTGGTTCACGGAAAAACCTTTACTATGGCAAATATAATTGAAAAAGTACAAAGACCAACTTTGGTTTTAGCACATAATAAAACTTTAGCAGGACAGCTTTATTCTGAATTTAAAGAGTTTTTTCCTGAAAATAATGTTGAGTACTTTGTGTCATATTACGACTATTACCAACCAGAAGCATATATACCACAATCAGATACATATATTGAAAAAGATGCTTCTATAAATGATGAAATAGATAAATTACGACATTCAGCAACAGCTTCTTTATTTGAAACTAGAGATACAATAATAGTTGCATCAGTTTCATGTATTTATGGCTTAGGAGACCCAATTGACTACGAGAACTTAACAATATCTTTAAGACCTGGTATGAAAATTGAAAGAAATACAGTGCTAAAAAAACTTATAAATATGCAATATACCAGAAGTGAACTTGAATTTAAAAGAGGTACATTTAGAGCTAAAGGTGATATTGTTGAAATATATCCATCAGACCAAAGTGAAACTGCGATTAGAGTGGAATTTTGGGGAGATGAAGTGGAAAAGATTTCAGAAATAAATCCATTAACAGGTAAGGCAATAAGCACAAGACAACATATTATGATATTTCCTAATTCTCACTATGCAACAACAGCAGATAAAATGGAAAAAGCAATTGTAACAATACAAGAAGAATTAAAAGAAAGAATAAAATATTTTAAAGATAATAATAAATTGATAGAAGCTCAACGAATAGAAGAAAGAACAAACTTTGATATTGAAATGATGAGAGAAACCGGTTTTTGCCAAGGTATAGAAAATTATTCGAGACATATAAGTGGTAGAGAACCTGGAAGTGCACCATATACTTTATTTGATTATTTTCCAAAAGATTTTCTATTACTAATAGATGAATCACATGCTACAATTCCACAAGTAAGAGCAATGTATAATGGAGATAGAGCAAGAAAAGAATCTTTAGTAAATTATGGATTTAGACTTCCATCAGCATTTGATAATAGACCTTTAAAATTCGAAGAATTTGAACAAAGAATAAATCAAGTTGTATTTGTTAGTGCAACACCAGCTGAATATGAGAAAGAGCATTCAAAAGAAAATGTTGTCGAACAAATAATAAGACCAACTGGATTACTTGATCCTAAAATAGATGTTAAACCTGTATCAAATCAAATAGATGATTTGATAGAGCAAATTCATGAGAGAGTAGAAAAACATGAAAGAGTGCTAGTAACAACATTAACTAAAAAGATGGCAGAAGATTTAACTACTTATTTGGCAAGCTTAGATATAAAGGTAAAATACATGCACTCAGATATTAAGGCACTAGAAAGAATGGAAATAATACGTGATTTAAGACTGGGAGAATTTGATGTTTTAGTTGGAATAAACCTTTTAAGAGAAGGACTAGATATCCCAGAGGTTTCATTAGTAGCTATACTAGATGCGGATAAAGAAGGTTTTTTACGTTCGGAACGTTCCTTAATTCAAACTATTGGTCGTGCTGCTAGAAATACAGATGGAAAAGTTATAATGTATGCAGATGAGCTAACTGATAGTATGGAAAAAGCAATTAGTGAAACAAATAGAAGAAGAAAAATACAAATGCAATATAATGAGGAACATGGAATTACTCCACAAACAATACAAAAATCTATTAGAGACACAATTAAGGCAAGTTACGTTGCTGATATACAAGAAGAATACAAGCTTGACAAAGAATCAAATGTACAAGATGTAATTAATAAGCTTACAGATGAAATGCTTAAATATGCAGCAGAAATGGAATTTGAAAAAGCAGCAGAAATTAGAGATAAGATAAAAGAACTTGAAAAAATGATTTAATATTGTATTTTTATAAAAAAATGAGTATAATACATTCATTGTAAAATAAAAAAGAGGAGAGAAGAATGGAACACAATATAGAAATATATTTCTTGTATTTTATAATTTTGGCAATAATGGGATGGGTAATGGAAGTAACATTACAGCTAGTTCAAAAACATAAATTTTCAAACAGAGGATTTTTAATAGGACCATATTGTCCAATATATGGATGTGGTGGAGTATTGATAACATTAACTCTATCAAATTTATCAAATCATCCTGTTGCCTTGTTTAGCACAGCAATACTTATATGTGGCGTATTAGAGTATTTAACAAGTTATTTAATGGAAAAAATATTTAATGCACGTTGGTGGGATTATAGTAATAATAAATTTAATATAAATGGAAGGGTATGCTTAGAAACAATTATTCCATTCGGACTTCTTGGATTAACACTTATTTATATTATAAATCCATTTATTTTTGGAAAATTAAATCAAATCCCTGAAAACATTGTTCGAATAATTGCAATAATTGTAGCATCAATATTTTTGATTGACTTAATTATTTCATTTTATGTAATATCAAATGTTAGAAAAGCAACAAAGAAATTTGATAAAGAAAATCCAAAAGATAGTACAGATGCAATTTCTAAAAAAGTAAGGGAATTTTTAAGAGGAAAATCTGTATTAAATAGAAGATTAATAAATGCTTTCCCAGAACTAACAGCTACGCTAAAAGAACGTAAAGAAAAAATAAAACAAAAAACGAAGAAAATAAAAGGTGAAATAGTAAATAAAGCAAATGAAGTGAAAAATGATTTAACAGATAAGGCTGTGGAAATAAAAGAAGAAATTTCACAAAAAGCAGGTAAAGTCAAAGAAAAAATAGAAAAAGATAAAGATAAATAATAATAAATCCAGAAGCCAGTTGGTATTACCAACTGGCTTTTGCTTTAGATATTAAGTTATAAATTTTTAATTGCATTACGAGCAAGTTCATCACAACGATTGTTATATTTATTATCAGCATGGCCTTTCACTTTATGAAAAGTAACATTATGTACTTTAGTTAAAGAAATTAATTCTTGCCAAAGTTCTTTATTTTTAACATCTTCTTTATTAGAATTTTTCCAACCATTTTTAATCCATCCAAAAATCCAATTTTGTAAAAAGGCATTTACAACATAAGCACTATCACTATATAAATTGACATTACATGGTCTTTTTAAAAGTTTTAAAGCTTCAATTACAGCGGTTAATTCCATAACATTATTAGTTGTATTTTTATTTCCACCAGAAATTTCTTTTTTATTTTCGTTAATCATTAAGATTGCTCCCCATCCACCAGGACCAGGATTACCACTACATGCTCCGTCAGTATAAATTATAACTTCTTCCATTAATAAAATTCTCCTTTACTCATTGTAAAATATTTGTTTTTATGATATTATAACATAAGTTAAATTAAGTCAATAAAAATTGTATGAAGGGGTGTAAAAATGAGCAATGTACTTGGAATTATTGCAGAATATAATCCATTTCATAATGGACATTTATATCACATAAAAGAATCAATTAAACAAACAGATGCTGATTATATTGTGTGCATAATTTCGGGAAATTTTGTTCAAAGAGGAAATACATCAATTATAGATAAGTGGACAAAAACTAAAATGGCCATTGCACAGGGAGCAGACTTAGTACTTGAACTACCAACAATTTATGCGACATCTAGTGCGGAAAATTTTGCAGAAGGAGCAATAAAAATATTTGATTCTCTTGGAATTGTAAATACACTATCTTTTGGAATAGAAGCAAAGGATTTAGCAACATTAAACAATATTGCAAATGTAGTTTATCAAGAACCAAAAGAATATGTTACTATGTTAAACCATGAGTTAAACAAAGGTGTGTCTTTTCCAAAAGCAAGGGAAAATGCATTAATGATGTACTTAAATGATATAAAAAGATATGCAAATGTTTTAAATGGTTCAAATAATATATTAGCAATTGAATATTTAAAAGCAATAAAAAAGCTTAAAAGTCCATTAAAACCTGTGGGAATAAAAAGAGAAAAAGTATTATATCATGATGAAATTATTGTAGATGATTTTGCAAGTGCAACAGCTATTCGTAGAATGATTGCTACAAGACGATTTGACGACATAATAAAGGTTATTCCAAGGACGTCCTATGTTCTACTTGCTCAAGAGTTTAGAAAAGGACATTATGTTTTAGATTTGTCAAAATTTCAAAAAGAAATAATATATATATTAAGAAAAATGACAGTAGAAGAAATAAAAAAATTACCGGATGTTTCGGAAGGTTTGGAAAATGCAATAAAAAATGCAGCAAATTCATGCAATAATGTTATAGATTTAGTAAACATGGTTAAATCTAAAAGATATACTCAGACTCGAATTCAAAGAGTTTTAATATATGCTTTGCTTGGAATAGATAAAAAAATGATGGAGACAGCAAGGAAGACTGTGCCATATACAAGAATATTAGGATATAGTGAAAGAGGTAAGAAACTAATTTCAGAGATAAAATCTAAGAACCCAAAAATCAATTTAGTAACATCAGTTAAAGAGTTTATGGAAACAACAAGAAATAAAGTTTTGAAAGAAATGCTAGAAACAGACATTTATGCTACAAATGTGTATACATTAGGGTATGAAAAAGATTCATGGTCAAACTTGGATTATACTAATAAAATTGTAACACCATCAGATTTGAAAGAGGTAAAATAATATATGATTATAGGAATTACAGGAAGCTCTGGAGCAGGAAAAAGTACTGTATGTGAAATGATAGAAAAAACATACAATTCAAAGACTATTACTGCTGACAAAATAGCTCGAAAGTTGTCAGAAAAGGGAACAGAGTATCTAAATGAAATCATTCAGAGATTTGGAAATAATGTTTTAACAGAAAATGGAGACTTGAATAGAAGAAAACTTGCAAATATAATTTATTCAAGCAAACAAAAAAGACAGGAATTAAATCAAATTACTTTTAAATATATAAAAAAAGAAATAGAAAAAGAAATAAAAAATAGCAATAATAAAATAATTACTATTGATGCTCCTTTACTTATAGAAGCAGATATGAAAAAATTGTGTGATACTACTATAGCGGTAGTTTCTGAAGAAAAAGAAATACAAATACAAAGAATTATAGAAAGAGATAAAATTGATAGGAAACATGCAGTTGCAAGGCTTGGAGCGCAACATCCAAATGAATTTTATACTGAAAATTGTGAGTACACAATTGTTAATAATGAAAAATTAGAAGAGCAAATAAAAAATGTGATAGAAAAGATAATGTTAAATTTTTAACATTATCTTTTTATTACAGCAGTTTTACAATTATATTACATTTATGTAACAATATTGAATTAAGGAATAATTTAACATATAATCTCTTCTAGAAGAAGAATTTTAATTACTCAAGAAAATTCCATTAAAAGGGGAGTAAGTTACATGGAAACTTTTGCAGATTACATTTTATCTGAAAAAGATTGGATAAAAAAGATGGAAATAATGCATTACCTAAAGCAAAAAACAGGAATATTTTTTGACAAATCAGTTGTATTTAAAACATACTTAGCTAAAACATTTTTAGATAATACAGATATTGGTTTAGATAAAAATCTTATTGTGACTGCTTGTTTGTTATGCAATTGTAAAAAAAGTAATGGACCACAAGATTTGGAGCAAATAAAGGCATATGCTAAAAATGGAGCCGAATATTTGTCAACTTTAGGATTTTCAAATAGATTTTGCAAAATCTGTGAAGAGGTTAATAGATATAGTGGAAGTCTACCAAGAGAAAAAGAAAGTGATGTATTAGAATTAGTTGATAATTTTGGTGGTATGCTTTTAGACAGACCAGAGAGAATTGCATTTAAAGTAGATGAGGCATTAGTATTATTAGAATATAGAAACTTAAAGGACAAGAACAATAGATATTTGCAGAAATTCAAACAATTTGTTACAGAAATGCAGGAGGTGTTGGTATGAGGCAATTAAAACCAGTTATTCAAGATGCTGCTGATAGAATAAATGATCCTATGATAGATGATGATGTTCAAGCTATAAAAGCCATAGTGGTAATAGAAAGAAATGTTAAAGAAGCAATTCAAGCATACAAAGCACACTTAAAAGAAGAGCAAACAACAGCACATAAGGATAATCAAAATACTATAGTAACAGGTGGAGATATACGTAAAGAGATGAATCGTGAAATAGGAGATTAAGGTTACTTAAGATAAAATAGCTAAAAAAAGAGATTGGCTGTATATACCAATCTTTTTTTGAGTAAATTTTAAATTAAAATGGAGGTATTGAAAATGCAAGAAATGTTTGCCGATTTACATGTACATATAGGTAGAAGTGAAAATGGAAAACCTATAAAAATAACAGCTGCAAGAAGTTTGAATTTTGCAAATATTGCAAAAGAATGTGCTGAAAGAAAAGGAATACAAATAGTAGGCATTATAGATTGTGCTTCTCCTTATGTTATTGAAGATATTGAAAACTTTTTAAAAACTGGAGAAGCTTATGAAATCAAGGATGGAGGAATTATATATAAAGATAAAGTATGTATAATTTTAGGTAGCGAAATAGAGACATCTGAAATAAATGATGATGGAAAAACCGGAAGTGCACATAACTTATGCTACTTTCCTAAACTAGAGGACATTAAAGGATTCTCAAAGGAAATGAGCAAATATATAAAGAACATAACATTGAGTTCTCAAAGAGCATGTTTATCTGCTTATGAATTAATTGATATTGTAGAAAAATATAATGGAGTATTAATACCTGCTCATGCATTTACACCACATAAAAGTTTTTATGGAAATTGTACAAGCAGATTAGAAAGAATATTTAAGGAAAAATTTAACAAAATATTTGCTATAGAGCTAGGACTTAGCGCTGATACAGAACTAGCTGACCAAATATCAGAACTTGAAACAAGAACTTTTGTTACAAATTCTGATGCACATTCTTTACCTAAGATCGCGAGAGAGTATAATAAAATACTTGTAGATGATATATCATTTAAAGAATTGCTAAAAGCTTTAAAAAATGAAGATGGAAGAAAAATTGTTTGTAATTATGGACTTGATCCAAAACTAGGAAAATATCACAGAACATATTGCGAAAAGTGTGATAAACCTATAGAAGGAATGCCACCAATATTTGAATGTCCTGAATGTCACGGAACAAACATTACAATGGGTGTGCTGGACAGAATAGTAGCTATTAGAGACAAAGAAAAGAGTATAAGCCCGGCAAATAGGCCACCATATATTTACCAAGTACCATTAACATTTATTCCTGGATTAGGAAGCAAAACAATAGATAAATTATTAAACAACTTTGAAACGGAAATGAATATTTTACACAAATTATCAGAAGATGATATTGAAGCTGTAGTTGGAGAAAAGGTTGCAAAAATGATAATTGCAGCAAGAGAAGGAAAAGCTAATATTCAAGCCGGAGGCGGAGGCGTATATGGTAAATTAACAGTAGGTTAATATAACCAAGTTCTAAAAATCATTTTATTGAATAGACATTATGTATAAAAATACAGACAATGAAATGAGGATAAGAATGAGGAAAATACATAAGAAATCTTTTAAAATAAAAGAAATCATTGAAGAACATTTAAGAGAAAATTTAAAATACTACATGATTGTTTCAATAATAATGCTAATAGGAATTGTTTTAGGAGTTATATTTGTAAATAATTTAGATGAAAGCCAAAAACAAGTTGCACAAGATTATTTAACAAAATCTATACGGTACTTTAAAAGATAATCAAAAAGTTGAAAGTACAGAACTTTTAAAATTATCGTTAGCAAATAATTCAATAATAGCTTTTACTATGTGGTTTACAGGGTCAACGGTTGTAGGAATACCAATAGTAATTGGAATAGTAACAGCAAAGGGATTTTGCGTTGGATATACAATCTCAATGATTATTAGTACGTTAGGTAATTGGAAGGGAATAATTTTTATTGCAACTAGTATGTTATTACAAAATCTCATATATATACCAAGCATAATTGCACTTGCAGTTAGTGGAATGAAACTATACAAATCAATTACAAAAGATAAAAGAAAAGAAAATATAAAATTTGAACTGATAAGACATACCATATTTTCAATAATAATATTTATTGTAATTTGTATAGCGTCAATTATAGAAGCATATTTATCGACAAATTTATTACTTTTGATTATAACAAAATTATGATTTGTAAAACTTAAAGAAAATTCTTTAAATCTATTTACAATTATGAATTATTTTGATATAACTTATGTAAATCGACATAATATGTTCTAAAAGATTTAAAATACAAGATAGGGGAGCTAAGAATGGAAAAACAAATTAAACTTTTTTTAGAATTTTTACAAAACGAAAAAAAATTATCAGATAATACACTTCAATCATACAAAAGAGATATTATACAATACCAAAATTATATAGAAGAAAATCAAATAAATTATACAAAAGTTTCAAAAGAAGATATAAAAACCTATCTAAATTATTTAAAAAAAGTAGGAAAAAAATCATCTACTATATCTAGAAATTTAGCATCTATTAGATCTTTTTATCAATTCTTAATTAGAAATAGAAAAATAAAAAATGACCCAACAGAAGACGTACAGTCACCAAAAGTTGAAAAAAGAATTCCAAGTGTGCTTACAGCACAAGAAGTTGAATTATTATTAGAACAACCTAAAGACGTTGACTTGAAGGGAACAAGAGACAAAGCAATGTTGGAATTTGCTTATGCAACAGGAATGAGAGTTACAGAAATTATTAATTTAAATATAGAAAATGTTAATATAGAAGAAGGATATGTAATTTGTAGAACAGGAGCAAAACAAAGAAACATTCCATTAGGTTCATTATCTTTAAGTGCATTAAAAGAATATATTGAAGAGGCAAGACCTATATTAATAAAAAATGAAAGAGAAAAAGCATTATTTGTAAATGTTAATGGAAAAAGATTAACAAGACAAGGATTCTGGAAAATAGTAAAATATTATAAAGAACAAGCACACATAACAAAAGACATTACTCCACATGTGCTAAGACATTCATTTGCAACACATTTGTTGCAAAATGGTGCTGACTTAAAAGCTATTCAAACAATGCTTGGACACTCAGACATATCTTCAACACAAGTTTATATGCAATTTCAAGACTCAGGACTTAAAGATATATATCAAAAAGCACATCCAAGAGCATAAATATTTTATATAAAATTTTAAAGCACCTATTTATTTTTTATTGATAAATATTATATAATGTACTAAGAAAATTAGTACATTTTTTTAAATTTTACGTTCAAGGAGGAAAAAATGAATTTGCCAAATAAATTAACAATATTGAGAATTATTTTAGTACCAATAATGGTTATAATTCCGTTTTTTAATATACAAGGAGAAGTATGTGGAATACCAATTACGTATTTATTAATTGACCTGATATTTATAATAGCAGCAATAACAGATAAATTAGATGGATATATTGCAAGATCAAGAAATCAAATAACAACATTTGGAAAATTTTTGGATCCTATTGCAGACAAAATAGTTGTCATAGCAGCGATGATTATGTTAGTGGAATTTGGACATTTACCTGCATGGATTCCAATAATAGTAATATTTAGAGAATTTATAGTTTCAGGATATAGACTTGTGGCAGTACAAAAAGATGGAAATGTAATAGCAGCAAATGTTTGGGGAAAATTAAAAACAGTGACACAAATGATTGCAGTTATCTTAGCCTTTTTAGACCCAAATCCATACGCAACAATCTTTAATGGAAATTTATCAGGATATAACTTCATAATAAATCTACTAGTTACTTTAATAATGAGTGTATCAGTAGTAGCTACAATATTCTCAGGATGGGAATATGTAAAAAATGGAAAAGAGCTATTTAAAGGCTCAGTGTAAAGAAGAGGTAAATTTATGAATTTTGAACAAGCAAAAAAAAGAGCAGAAGAGTTAAGACCTTTATTACAATACTATACAAAGAAATATTTTGATGATGAACAAGTAGTTAGCGATTATGAGTATGATATGCTTATGAGAGAACTTAAACAAATAGAAAAAGAATACCCAGAATTAATAACTAAAGATTCACCAACACAAAGAGTTGGAACAGGAGCTATAAAAAAAGGCTTTGAAAAGGTAACACATGAAGTGCCCTTGCAAAGCCTTCAAGATGTATTTACATTTGAAGAAGTTGAGGAATTTGACCAAAGAATGCAAAAAGCTGCAATTGAGTTTTCAAGGCCGTTAGACTATGTAGTGGAAACAAAAATAGATGGACTTTCTTCAGCAATTGAATATAGAAACGGAAAGTTATATAGAGGAGCAACTCGTGGTAATGGAATAGTAGGTGAAGATGTAACTCAAAATATCTCTACAATAAAACATGTACCAAAAGAATTGAAAGAACCAATATCTATAACTGTACGTGGAGAGGTTTTTATTGGAAAAACAGATTTTGATAAATTAAATGAGGACAGGCTATTAGAAGAACAAGAGCAATTTGCAAATGCTAGAAATGCTGCAGCAGGTTCACTAAGACAGTTAGATAGTAAAATAACAGCATCAAGACCATTAGATATTTATGTGTTCAATGTTCAAAAATGTGATGATATTACATTTAAAACACACTATGAGAGCTTATTATATCTAGAACGTTTAGGTTTTAACGTTAATCCTGTAAAAATCTTGTGTAAAAATATGCAAGAAGTTAGAGATGCAATAAACAAAATAGGTGAAATGCGAAATGACTTAGATTTTGGAATAGATGGTGCAGTTGTAAAAGTTAATGATTTAGAACTAAGAGAAAAAGTAGGTACAACATATAAAACACCAAGATGGGCAGTGGCTTATAAATATCCTCCTGAGAAAAAAGAAACATTATTAAAAGATATTGTTTGTCAAGTTGGAAGGACAGGAGCAATTACCCCGATGGCTATTTTAGATCCAGTATATGTTGCAGGTTCTAAAATTTCAAAAACTACTCTTCACAATGAAGATTATATTAAGCAGAATGATATTAGAATTGGTGATAGAGTTATAATTCAAAAGGCTGGAGATGTTATTCCAGAAGTAGTTGGAGTAAATAAAGATAAAAGAGATGGAACAGAAAAAAACTTTGAGATGCCAAGAATTTGTCCTGTGTGTGGCGCTGAGGCTGTACGAGAAGAAGGAGAAGCAGTTGTTAGATGTATAGGAATTGAATGCCCAGCTAAATTATATAGAAGTATCATTCATTTTGCATCAAAAGATGCAATGGATATAGATGGCCTTGGAGAGGCAATTATTGGCGAGCTGATTGAAAGAAAACTAATATCTAATATTGCAGATATATATAAGTTAACTATAGATGATGTTGCATCTTTAAAGAAAAATGGTAAAAAATTTGCGCAAAATCTAATAAATGCAATTGAAGAAAGCAAAAAAAGAGACTTATACAGAGTAATAAATTCACTTGGAATTAGACATGTAGGTGTAAAACTGGCAAAAACATTAGCAAGATATTTTAAAGACATGGATAAATTAATTGTGGCAACTTATGAAGAATTGAGAATGATAGAGGATGTAGGCGAAATAACTGCAAATACAATTTATGAATTCTTTAGACAAGATCAAACTATAGACTTAATAAACAAATTAAAACAAGCAAATGTGAATATGAAAGCAGAAATACAAGAAAATGAAGATGGAAAATTTGCGGGAAAAACATTTGTATTAACAGGAAGCTTAGAACATTATTCGAGAGAAGAAGCTAGTGAAATAATTGAAAAAATGGGAGGAAAAACATCATCATCAGTATCAAATAAAACAGACTATGTTTTGGCAGGAGAAGATGCGGGAAGTAAGCTAAAAAAAGCTCAAGAACTTGGTATAACAATAATTTCAGAAGAAGAGTTTATAACAATGCTATAAAAGACTAACTATGATGTAAAGGAATAAATTATATGGATGGAAAATATACTTTTGAAGAATTTTATAAAAATTTAGAAGATGGATATCAAATCTATTTTACTTATGTTAGAAATAGATATTTGCTTTTTAAAACATCTGAGAATTGCTATACACAACAACTACTAACTGTACATGACAAAAATCCGCAACCAAGACATTCGATGATTACATTTAAAAGAGTAAAAGAAATGTTTCCTCACATGGAAGAAATTGAATATAAAACAGGAATTAACAATGATTGAATTTAGTAAACAAAACGGATTTTTGACATTTGTTAGAAAAAGTGATATAATATATTTATCCTAATAGAAATTGGAGGTTTCTCTTATTATGAGTATTGAAGTAAAAAGTTTTCGGGCTTTAACAGCCCACGAAGAAAAGACGATCTATGAGGTCGTCAAAAGTTACGGCTACCGCTATTGGGGTGGTGGCTCGATCATGGTAACTGCGGACGGGGTATCCTGTCTGAATGTGGGCTTTGAAACCCGGGCAGCAACAATAAGTCCCAATTTGGGACTTCAACTTCGTCAGATATTCAATGTAAAGGAGGTTCGTGTAGAAGGGGTAAAACTCTAACACACGACCCCTCACCCTCCAACCGTGTCTCTATAATTATAGAGCAGGCCATTGCTAAAAAGCAGTGGCCTTATTCTATTTGATTTGAATTTATTTGAAAATCACTAAAACTATTAGGTTGTACGTTAATAGTTTCTTGATTTGTATATATTACCATACCAGGCTTTGAATTTTTGATTTTTTTTACATACTTAATTAAAGTATAATCTACAGGAACATTAGATGAATTAGAAGCTTGACTATAAAAAGCAGCAATAGCAGCACATTTGTTTAAAATTTCCTGAGAGGGAGTTGCACCATTTGTTTGTAAAATTGTATGACTACCATGGAAGTCTTTAACATGAAACCAAAGGTCATCTTTATTAGCTACTTTAAAAGTTAATTCATCATTTTGCTTGTTGTTTTTTCCGACTAAAATATTAAAGCCATTTATATTATATTTGATTGGTAGTGTTAAATTATTACTAGATTTAGAAGGCGAAGTTCTATTTTTTTTCTTTTTCTTGTTTTTTAAAGATAATGATGATTTAATTTCATCAGATATAACGTCAATATCAGAAATGCAAGTTGAAATTTCAATTTCATAAACTATACTTTCTAGATAATTAATTTCTTTTTCTAATTCTATTTTTTGAATCTGGACAATATCATTAGTAGCCTTTAACTTATTATATTTTTTAAAATATTTCTTAGCATTATCATTTGGATAAAGTGAAATGTCTAAGGGAATATCAATAGTAGTACCATCATAATAATTTAAAAGTTCAATGTGGCTTAAACGTTGTTTAGAAATCTGATATAGATTGCTAGTTATAAGTTCGCCATACAATTTGTATTTTTCCATTTGAGAACATTCTTCTAATTTTTCATTAATATTAGAAAGTTTTTTAGACAATTTTTTTAATTTGGAAACGATCGAACTTAATAATGTGTTTTTGTATGATAAAAATTGTTCATTTTCTTGTTTATTGTTATAATAATTATCTAAAAATGTGTTAACTTGTAATGGAATAGTAGATTGACTATAAGTTAAAGCATAATCATTATTTCCAACACTAATACATTTAACATGTGAATTTTTTATATTATTTTGTAATTCTAATAAATAATTTGCCAGTAAAGTGTAATTATCTAAACTAGTAGAAATGTTTTTTTCTGAAATTAATTGCTTTACTGAGGTTTTGCTAAGGCCGATGAAATTATTACAAAAGAAATCTATTATGCAAGAATTATCTAAATTATTTATTAATTCTTCAAAGTTACTAATATCAATTTTGTTAGAAGATGGAGAAGAATATTTATGTTTGGGTAAAATATTTCTACTTGCTCCATTATTTGTAGAAAAATGTTTAAACGAATCTATAATAATATCATTTTCATCTAACAAAAGAATATTACTGTATTTCCCCATAAGTTCTATAACCATCTTTTTTACAATAGATGTATTATTTTCATCTTTACCTATAAAATCAATTATTAGAATTCTCTCTAATCCTAAAGTGTATATATTAGAAATTTTATAATTTATCAAATGCTTTCTAAGTAACATACAAAAGTTAGGAGCCACTAAAGGATTTATTTTCTTGTTTTGAGTCAAGTATACTGAATAGAGATTTGAAGAAATATTGATAGATAAAGCATATTGTATACCATTACAGTATATGCTTAATAAAATTTCGTTTTCATCTGGCTCATAAATTTTTTGTAATTTTCCACCGATAAGACAAGCCAATTCATTAGATACAGCATTTAAAACTAAACCATCAAAAGCCATTTTTATACTTCCTTTCAATTTTGTATTCAAATTTTAGCACAAGATCCTTAAAATATCAACTTTTTGATAGTTTTCTATTGACAGAAAAAATGTAAGTGGATATAATACAAACATAGAGGCAACTACAACATAGGAGGTAGCTTATAACAGATGAGTGATGCAAATGTATATTATTCTTCAGACATAAAATATGCGGAAACTAGTGATGAAGACTTAATAGATATTATTAAGTCTGGTAATAAATATGCACTAGAGCACCTTATAAATCGCTATAAAAGTTTAGTCAATATGAAAGTAAGTAAGTACTATATAATAGGTGCAGAAAGAGAAGATATTGTACAAGAAGGACTAATTGGATTGTTTAAAGCAATAAAAAATTATCAAACCAATAAACAAAGTTCTTTTAAAAATTTTGCCAATATGTGCATTGAAAGACAATTAATTACAGCTATAAAGAGTTCAAATAGACAAAAGCACATGCCACTTAATTCTTATTTGTCTCTTAATATGAATGCTTATGATAATAATGACATAAATGACAAGAATGAAGCTGATTTGATTGAAATATTAAATACGAACTTGATAGAAGATCCTTTAGATACAATTACTCAAAAGGAATATTATAAAATTATAGAAAATGCTATTGATAAATCTTTAAGTAGTTTTGAAAAACAAGTATTAAATTTTTATGTACAAGGTCAAAGTTATGGACAAATTGCAGAAAAATTAAATACTCCAGTTAAATCTGTTGATAATGCAATTCAAAGAATACGCAAAAAAGCAACTAAAGAAATACCAAATGAACAATTCTAAATAAGTCAAGAACAAGTTTCTTGACACAAATGCTTCTATAGCTCAGTAGGTAGAGCACAGCCATGGTAAGGCTGGGGTCGCCGGTTCGATTCCGGCTGGAAGCTCCAAAGTCTTTATATAAAAAATAAACTGAATAATGAATAATTATTCAATTTTTTATTGCAAATAAGAATATTAGTAATAGGAGGAAGCACTCTAAATGAAAATGGGAATAGTTGGGTTACCCAACGTAGGTAAAAGTACATTATTTAATGCAATAACTAAAGCTGGAGCTGAATGTGCAAATTATCCATTTTGTACAATTGAGCCTAATGTTGGTGTAGTGGCGGTGCCAGACGAAAGGCTAAATAAATTAGCTGAAATTTATAATCCACAAAAAGTAACACCTGCAGTTATTGAATTTGTTGATATAGCAGGGCTTGTAAAAGGAGCAAGTCATGGGGAAGGACTAGGAAATAAATTCTTATCACATATACGTGAGGTTGATAGTATTGTTGAAGTTGTTAGATGTTTTGAAGACTCTAATATTGTTCATGTAGATGGAAGTATAAATCCAATACGTGATATTGAAACTATTAACTTAGAACTTATATTTGCAGATATAGAAACCGTTGATAAAAGAATAGATAATGCTAAAAAGAAAATAAAAGCAGACAAAAAATATCAAGAAGAACTTGATGTTTTTGAAAAGATAAAAAAAGTATTAGAAGAAGGCAAGCTAGCACAAACTATTGCTTTTACAGAAGAAGAAAAAGAAATTATAAAAGATGCATTTTTGCTTACAATGAAACCGATTTTATATGTCGCAAATGTTTCAGAGGAACAATTAAATAATGCTGAAAATGATGAAAAAGTAAAGCTTGTAAAGGAATATGCAAAAGAACAAGGAGCAGAAGTAATAGCTCTTTGTGTAAAAATTGAAGAAGAATTGGCAAGTTTGACTGACGACGAAGAAAAAGAAATGCTAGAAGCTTTGGGACTTAAGGAATCAGGATTAGATAAAGTTATTAAAGCAAGTTATGATTTACTTGGATTAATGTCATTCTTAACAGCTGGAGAACCAGAAGTAAGAGCATGGACAATAAAAAAAGGTACTAAAGCACCTCAAGCTGCAGGAAAAATACATAGTGACATTGAAAGAGGATTTATACGTGCAGAAATTGTTTCGTATGATGATTTAATAAGAGAGGGATCTATAAATTCTGTAAAAGAAAAAGGACTAATGAGATCAGAAGGAAAAGAATATGTTATGCAAGATGGAGATGTTGTTTTATTTAGATTTAATGTATAAAATCAAAAAAAATGACAAAATTTTGCAAAATAGCTTGACTATTATTGAATATGAGTATAAAATATATATGTATGAGAGATGTATAATATTTTTAAATAGGGTAAATACTATAGTAAGCAAAATATTATCTAAAGAAAAAGGAGATTGAGGATTATGAAAAATAGAAAAATTATGTTAATATTTATAGCAATCGTTATGATTATTATGGCAATTGCACCAGTTGTATATGCATCAAATGAAGAAGGACTACCTGTTATAGAGACAAACGAAGATTTAAATAATAGTAATACAGATAACAATCAAGCAAATAATAATGAAAATACTAATAATAATGAAAATACTAATAATAACGCAGTATTAAATGCTAACACTGATACCTCTGCTGAAAATAAATTACCTCAAACAGGCGTTGCAGAAGATACAGCATTATTTATATTTATAGCAGTATGTATATTATCTGCAATTTATGCATATAAAAAAGTAAGAGATTATAGAAATATTTAATAATAAAAATAAGAAGAGATTAAACACTCTTCTTATTTTGCTTTTATGATTAATCTTTTTAAGTTATCTAAATTGTTACATGTAATAAGTGTAACAATCTTTTTATTTGCTGTATTTTGACTAATACAATTTGTGTCGTTATATAACACTTCATACTTTTCATATATTTGATACACCATTTTATTACCACTTAAATCATAAATGTTTATTTGATCATTGATTTGCAATTCATTAAGTCGACTAAAAAAACGATTATCTATATAATTGTGACCGACAATACATAAATTTCCTATTTCATTTGGCATTGGACCAGTAAATCTACAAATAGATATTTTTAATAAGTCGTCTGAAACTTCAGATAGAATTGGATAACACAGATTAATTTTATCAATTTGCAACATTCCTATTACAAATGGGATGGCATTAGATGAATTTTCAATATTAGATAAATCTTCTTGATATAAAGTAGTAAGGTTATAATTATTAAGCAATTTTTTTGAAATTTGTTCTTGACGGTGAGATGTAAAATAATTAAATAAAAATAAAAAACAACTAAAAATTGCAATACAAAAAGAAATCCAAAATTGTATTTTATATTTATTGTTTTTGAAATAAAATTTTAATTGGAATATTTTTTTGTTTTCATCATAGGGAATTTCAAAAATATCGTTGCTGAATTCTACATGTATTTTGGAGTTTAAATTATTTTTTTTATTAGCTAACATTTCATTCATTACATCACCTTTTAATTAGTATTTGTGTTTATTAAATAAAAAATTCAGTTTTTATAATTTTTTTCAAAAAAAAGGTGTAAAAACAAACAATCTATGATAGAATAAGGCATATAAATTTAATATTAAGGAGAGTGTTTACATTTGTCTGAACTAAAGTATAAAAGAGTATTACTAAAGCTAAGCGGTGAGGCTCTTGCAGGAGAAACAAAATTTGGAGTAAATGAAATAACAATTGGTAAAATTTGTGACAAAATAAAAGAACTAGTCGATCTTAAAGCAGAAGTAGCAATTGTTGTTGGAGGGGGAAATTTCTGGAGAGGCAAAAATGGTCATGAAATGGAAAGAACTACCTCAGATTATATGGGAATGTTGGCTACATGCATGAATGGATTAGCTTTACAAGATGCACTAGAATCTAGGGGAGTCCCTGCTAGACTTCAAACTGCAGTTGAAATGAGAACAATTGCAGAGCAATATATAAAAAGAAAAGCTGATAAACATTTAGCAAATGGAAGAGTTGTTATATTTAGTGGAGGAACAGGAAGTCCATTTTTTACTACTGATACAGCTGCAGCATTAAGAGCAGCAGAAATAGAAGCTGATGCAATATTAGTTGGAAAAACAATTGATGGAGTCTACTCAGATGATCCAAAAATAAACCCAAATGCTATTAAATTTGATGAAATTACATATATGGATGTACTAAATAAAGATTTGAAAGTAATGGATTCAACTGCAATATCATTATGCAAAGATAATAATATACCACTTGTAGTATTTGCAATTAGTGAACCAGAAAACATGATTAAAGCAATCAAAGGTGAAAAAGTAGGTACTTTTGTTGGAAATAAAAATTAAATTATGAGGAGAGAAAAGAATTATGTTAAACAATGTATATGAAGAAAAAATGGATAAAACAATTAGTGTTTTTGAGGAAAACTTATCAGAAATAAGAGCAGGTAGAGCAAACCCTGCAATATTAAATAAAATTACAGTAAGCTATTATGGTGTTCCAACACCAATAAATCAAGTTGCTGGTATTTCAGTACCAGAAGCTAGAATGATTTTAATACAACCTTGGGATACTAGTCTTTTAAAAGAAATAGAAAAAGAAATATTAAAATCTGATATAGGAATTAACCCAAATAATGATGGAAAAGTAATAAGATTGAACTTTCCTGAATTAAATGAAGAAAGAAGAAAGGAGCTTGTAAAAGATATTAGAAAATTAGCAGAAGAGGCTAAAGTTGCAATAAGATCAATAAGAAGAGATGCAATGGATGAAGCAAAAGAAATGCAAAAAAAATCTGAAATAACAGAAGATGATTTAAAAAACGAAGAAAATGAAATTCAAAAATTAACTGATAAAAAGGTAGAAGAAATTGACAATATGCTAGCTAATAAAGAAAAAGAAATTATGAGTATATAAATTCTAAAAATAATCAGCAGCTTGCTACGTTACAGTATATTAAAAACACGGTTAGCTACTGCATACTGAGGCTATAATAGGCAAAGCCTTAACAGCCTCAGCAACATACAAAAGTATGCGCCCTTGCCTTTTTAATATACTGTGCCTTGCAATCTACTAATTCTTTTTAAAATTAAAATTATGTAATAAGAAAGGAAAAATATGGAAGAAAAGTTATTACCACAACATATTGCTATTATAATGGATGGAAATCGCAGATGGGCAAGAGAAAAAGGATTGGATTATAGACTAGGACATAAAGAAGGAGCAGAAAATTTAAAAAGAATAGCAAAATATGCTAATGAGATAGGAATTAAATACTTAACTGTATATGCGTTCTCTACTGAAAATTGGAAGAGGACAAAAGAAGAAGTTGGTGCTCTTATGATTTTACTTCAAAAATACTTGGAAGAATTTTTAAGTAGCAATGACTTTGATAACATAAAAATAAATGTACTTGGAGATACATCTAAATTAGGTGAAGGACTACAAAAGAGTATAACTAAAATATTACATGAGACTGAAAATAATACTGGGTTAGTTTTAAATATTGCATTTAATTATGGTGGAAGAGATGAAATAGTAAAAGCAGTAAAAAGAATATCAACAGAAGTTAAAGAAAATAAACTAGATATTGATGATATAAATGAAGAAACATTTTCAAAATTCCTTTATACAGCTGGTCAGCCAGATCCAGATTTGTTAATACGTACAAGTGGAGAACAGAGACTTAGTAACTACTTATTATGGCAACTTGCATACACAGAATTTTATTTTATAAAAAAATATTGGCCAGACTTTTCAGAGCAAGATTTGGATGAAGCAATATCTAAATTTGAAGCTAGAAATCGTAATTTTGGTGGAAAATAAAATATAGAAAGGTTAAATATTTATGAACATAAAAAGAATAGTATCAGGATTAATTTTATTCCCAATAGCTGCTGCTATTTTGATTTTTGGAAATCAATATGTAGTAGATGTAACAGTCGCCTTGATTGCAATTATGAGTATACATGAATTCTACAAAGCGTTTAGAACTGGGGAAAAAGCCAATCCAGTAAGTTGGGTAGGATATGCTACTGCAGCAATGATTTCATTAATTCATGTATTACCAGACGGTTGGATATTAAAAACAATTGGACTGTTATTACCAATAAGTTTATGTATTTTATTCTTATATGTTATTATAAAAAATTTGAAAATAAATATAATAGACATCGCAGTAACCTTCTTTGGAATCTTTTACATAGTAATATTTTTAATGTATATTACAATAATTCATGAAAATTTATTACATGGAAAAATATTAATTTGGTTTTTATTCTTAACTGCATGGGGAACTGATATATTTGCTTATGTTGTTGGAAAAAGCATAGGAAAACATCATTTTACGGAAATTAGTCCAAACAAAACAATTGAGGGATGTATAGGTGGAACATTAGGAGCAGTTATAATAACAGTAATTTATAATGTTATATGTCAATTTATATTTCATATAGAATTTAATTATGGTTATGTTATTTTAATAACAGTTATATTAAGCGTTTTAAGTCAAATAGGAGACTTAGCAGCATCTAGTATAAAAAGATATACTGGAATTAAAGATTTTAGCAATTTAATACCTGGACATGGAGGTATGCTAGATAGAATTGATAGTGTTGTATTTACAGCACCATTTGCATATTTTTTATTTATGTTGTTATTATAGGAGAGTGTATAATTGATTTCAGTGATTATTACAATATTAAAAATTGCATTTATACTTGGTTTCCTTGTATTTATTCATGAAGGTGGACATTTTTTAATTGCAAAACTATGTAAAATTAAAGTAAATGAGTTTGCAATAGGATTTGGACCAACAATATGGAAAAAACAAGGAAAAGAAACTAAGTATGCATTAAGACTTATTCCACTTGGTGGTTTTGTAAATATGGAAGGAGAAGAAGAACGTTCTGAAAAAGAAGGTTCTTTTAGTAAAGCAAGTATACCAAAGAGAATTGCAATTGTTGCAGCAGGTGGACTTGTAAACATCTTATTTGCGTTAATAGTTTATTTTATACTATTATGTTTTACCGGAAATAATGTTTCTACTATAATAGATGGACCTATATCTGGTACAGGCGCAGAAATTGCCGGCTTACAATCGGGTGATGAAATTATTAAAGTGAACGGTCGTAAAGTTCATTATAAAAAAGACTTAGATAAAGCATTGGATAAGAGCAATGGAGAACCTTTAAATTTAATTATAAGAAGAAACGAAAAAGAAGAAACAATTATAATTGATCCTATGGTTGAAAAATATAATTATACTGGAATTGCTATTCAGACAAATGGAAAAAATAACACTAAAATAGCGGCAATTTATTCGAAAAGTCCGGCTGAACAGCAAGGATTAGTTTCTGGAGACGTAATATTAAAGGTAAATGATATTGATGTACTTAATGATGTAAAAAAATTATTAGAAGAAATAAATAAGACAGAAGGAAAAGAAATTAAGTTTACAGTGGAAAGAAATAATGAAATAATAGATGCACTAATTACTCCAGAGGTACAGACAAATTATTATATGGGAGTATATTTAAAAAAGGCAGAAAATAATTTTGCTAATAACATTTATTATGCATATTTTGAAACCTTAAACTTTGGCTCATCTATTATTGATAATTTAAAATTATTGTTTACAGGAAATGTATCAATTAATCAAATGGTTGGACCAGTCGGAATAGGTGAAATAGTTGCAGAAACAAATGGATTTGCAGATTTTGCTTATATATTAGCAGTTGTGTCTATATCACTTGGATTTACAAATCTGTTACCATTTCCACCACTTGATGGAGGAAAAATTGTTATTTTACTTATAGAAGCGATTAGAAGAAAACCAATAAATGAAAAGGTGGAAATATATATTCAAATGGCTGGATTTGTAATATTAATTGGACTTTCTATTTTAGTTACCTATAATGATGTACTAAGAATATTCTGATAAGGGGTATCAAATATGGAAAGAAAATACGACACATTGGACTATTATAATAGAAATGCAAATTGATATTGATTATTTTGAGACTTTGCCAAGTACTAAAAGAATACAAGACATAGTATGGGAAAATTATATTTTACAAAAAGATTAGTTTATAAGAGGAAAAAATGGAAGAACTAAAAACAGTAAAACAGGTATTTAGAGATTACAATTCAAATAGCTTCGCTTTGAGCGAGGCTAAAGTTGTATGTGTAAATATATACAAGAAAACTAATATTTTAGAGATAAAATTAAAGGTTGCTTCTTCTATTTTAATGAAAGACTTAGCTGACTTTGAAAAGTATTTAGCTAAAAGGTTTAATTTTAAAGATATTGATATAAAAATAGAATCTGATGGAACAGATGAAAATGTAAACAATAAAATTCAGACTGAGTGGACTGACATTGTTGAGTATATGGCGTACAAACATCCACTAACAAAAGCATTATTAAAAAATAGTGCAATTAGCATAGAAGATAATAGAATAAATGTAAAGTTGGCAATGAAAGGAAAGATGGTATTAGAAGCAAGAGGATTTGAAAAAATATTATCTTCTAAATTAGCGGATTTATATCATAAAAATTATGTAGTTTCTTACCAAGAAGAAATTACACAAGAAATGATAGAACAATATCAAGAACATGCTAGAGAATTAGAAAAACAAGCAATTATGTTAGCACAAAAAGAAGCGATGGAACAAGCTGAAGAAAAAAGACAAGAAAAAGAAAAGAAGATACAAGGTGAATCTGCACCAATACCAGATGCCCCAATGCCTACTGATGCAGATATTCCTTTTGAACCAGAACAAGAAGAAAATTCACCTTTGATTTATGGTAGAAGTTTGAAAATCAAAGAGGAATTATCTAAAGTAATAGATTTGTCGGTTGATAGTGGAAAAGTTTTATTAGATGGAGAAATTTTAAATACAGATTCGAGAGAATTGAAATCAGGTAAATTCTTAGTAACATTTGATTTATATGATGGTTCAAGTACAATTACTTGTAAAGCTTTTGTTGAAGCAGATAAGCATGATGCGGTTATAAAAAGGTTAAAATCAGCCAGTGGAGTTAAAGTAAATGGAACAGCACAATTTGATCCATTTGCGAAAGAATTAGGCGTAATTGCAAATGTAATTATTGAATCAACTGGAATTAAAAGAGAAGTTAGAAAAGATGAAGCAAAAGTTAAAAGAGTTGAACTTCACATGCATACTCAAATGAGCCAAATGGATGGTATGACAGCTGCAAAAGACTTATTGAAACGAGCTGTAAAATGGGGAATGAAGTCAATTGCTATAACAGACCATGGAGTTGTACAAGCATTTCCTGATGCACACAAATACCTAGAAAAAGACCACCCTGATTTGAAAGTTATATATGGAGTTGAAGCATATTTGGCACCAGATAAAACACCATGTGTTTCATTTTCAAAAAATCAACCTTTAGATGATACTACATATTGCGTTTTGGACTTAGAAACAACAGGTTTCTCATTTAGAACAGAAAAAATCACAGAAATTGGTATAATGAAGGTTAGAAATGGAGAAGTTATTGATGAACTTAGTACATTTGTAAACCCAGAAAAACCAATACCACAAAGAGTAGTAGAAGTTACTAATATTACTGACGATATGGTAAAAGATGCTCCTAAAATTGAAGAAATATTACCAAAAGTTATAGAATTTGTTGGAGATAGTGTTCTTGTAGCACACAATGCAGACTTTGATATAGGATTTTTGAAATATAACTGCACATTATTAGGATTAAAACTAGGAAATACATATTTAGATACACTAAGATTAGCAAAAGATTTATTCCCAGAATATAAAAAGTATAAGTTGGGAATTATTGCAGAAAATTTAGGAATAAAAGTAGATGTAGCACATAGAGCATTAGATGATGTTGATACAACAGTAAAAGTATTAAATGTAATGTTTGATATGCTTAGAGAAAAAGGTGTTAAAACTTTAGATGATATAGATGAAAAATTAAGCGGAAAAGCAGATTATAAATCACTTCCAACATATCATGCTATTATATTGGCAAAAGACTATGTTGGACTTAGAAATTTATATAAATTAATATCTGTTTCGCACTTACATTATTTTTATAAAAAACCTCGTATATTAAAATCATTGTATAAAAAATATTCTGAAGGTTTAATACTTGGAAGTGCTTGTGAGCAAGGAGAAATATATAGAGCCATAATTGCTGGTAAAACAGATGAAGAAATAGAAGAAATAGCAGCAGATTATGATTATTTAGAGATTCAACCTCTTGGAAATAATATGTTTATGGTTAGAAATGAAACAGTAAAAAGCGTAGAAGACTTAAAAGATATTAACCGTAAAATAGTTGCTCTTGGTGAAAAACTACAAAAACCAGTTGTAGCAACATGTGATGTTCATTTTATGGACCCACAAGATGAAATTTATCGTAGAATTTTAATGGCTGGACAAGGGTATGATGATGCAGATGACCAAGCACCATTATATTTAAGAACAACTGAAGAAATGCTAAAGGAATTTGATTATTTAGGGGAAGAAAAAGCGTATGAGGTTGTTGTAACTAATACAAATAAAATAGCTGACATGTGTGAGAAAATAAGCCCAATTTCACCTGAAAAGTGTCCACCACACATTGATGGTTGTGAAGAAACAATAAAAAATATAGCATATAGTAAAGCACATGAATTATATGGAGATCCATTACCAGAAATAGTACAAGCAAGACTAGATAAAGAATTACATTCTATTATTACAAATGGGTTTTCAGTTATGTACATTATTGCACAAAAGTTAGTATGGAAATCTAATGAGGATGGATATATAGTAGGTTCAAGAGGTTCTGTTGGTTCATCTTTTGTTGCAAATATGACAGGTATTACAGAAGTAAATTCACTTCCACCACATTATAGATGTCCTAAATGTAAATATTCAGATTTTACAGATTATGGAGTGAAAAATGGATTTGACTTACCTGATAAGACTTGTCCAAATTGTGGAGAAAAATTAGCAAAAGATGGAATGGATATTCCATTTGAAACTTTCTTAGGATTTGATGGAGATAAAGAGCCTGATATTGACTTAAACTTCTCAGGAGAATATCAAGCAAAGGCTCATAGATATACAGAAGTAATATTTGGGAAAGGAACAACATTTAAGGCTGGTACAGTTGGTACAGTAGCTGACAAAACTGCTTATGGATATGTGAAAAAATATTATGAAGAAAAAGGTATACCTATTAGTAATGCAGAAGTTATAAGACTTTCACAAGGATGTACAGGAATTAAAAGGACAACTGGTCAACATCCAGGTGGAATTATAGTTGTGCCAAAAGGCAGAGAAATATATGAATTCACACCAGTACAACATCCGGCAGATGACCCTAATTCAGATATTATAACAACACACTTTGATTATCACTCAATTGACCAAAACTTATTAAAACTAGATATACTAGGCCATGATGACCCTACAATGATTCGTATGTTATTTGATTTAACTGGAATTGACCCAACTAAAGTACCTTTGGATGACAAAGACACTATGTCAATATTTAGTTCAACAAAAATATTAGGTGTAACACCAGAACAAATACATTCAGAAGTAGGAACATTTGGCATACCAGAGTTCGGAACAAAGTTCGTAAGAGGAATGCTAGTTGATACAAAACCAACAACATTTAATGAATTGATAAGTATATCAGGACTTTCACATGGTACTGATGTATGGTTAAACAATGGACAAGAACTTGTTAATCAAGGAATTGTTACATTAAGTGAGGCAATAGGTTGTAGAGATGATATTATGCTTTATTTAATAAAAAAAGGATTGCCACCAAAGCCAGCATTCAAAATAATGGAGTTTGTTCGTAAAGGAAAAGCTTCAAAAGATCCAGAAAAATGGAAAGAACATGAAGCAATGATGAGAGAATACAACATACCTGAATGGTATATTGGTTCTTGCCAAAAAATTAAGTACATGTTCCCTAAAGCACATGCTGCAGCTTATGTTACAAATGCCTTCCGTATTGCATGGTTTAAAGTACATAAACCAGCAGCATATTACACAGCATTTTATACAATTCGTGCAGACGAGTTTGATAGTGATATTATGTGTTATGGTGTAGAAAAAGTAAAAAATAAAATGAAAGAAATTGACTTACAAGGAAATAGTGCTTCAACTAAAGATAAGAATATGTATGCAATTTTAGAGTTAGTATTAGAAATGTATGAAAGAGGAATTACATTCTTGCCAATTGATTTGTATAAGAGTCATGCAACAAAATTTATAATGGAATCAGATACAGAGATAAGACCTCCATTAAACAGCATTCCTGGACTAGGAACTGTAGCTGCAGAAGGAATAGATACTGCGAAGAAAGATGGAAAATTTATGTCTATAGATGATATGAAGATTCGTTCAAAAATTGGTACATCTGTTATTGAAATGTTACAAAAAGTTGGATGCTTGAAGGGTATGAGTCAGAGTAACCAATTAAGCCTTTTCGGGTGAATTTTAAAAATAATTGGCATCTTACTGCGTCAAAAAGTATTCAAAACGCGGTTACAACCAAAAGGTTGCGCCCTTGCTTTTTGAATACTTCTTTCCTTGTAATATACTAATTCTTTTTAAAATTCAAAATGTTTAGTTAATTAGGTGTGATAACTGAGAGGAGAGAGCCGTGAAATTAGAAGAGCTAATTGATGTTAAGTATATAGTTATTTATTTGATTGCAATAAATTTGATTACATTTTTTGCGATGTGGCTTGATAAATGGAAAGCTAAAAGAGGCAAGTGGAGAATACCAGAAAATACTTTGCTAGTGTTAGTTTTAATGGGCGGTGGTATAGGAGGTATTGCCGGAATGTATACATTTCGACATAAAACTCAGAAGGCTAAATTTGAAATTGGTTTTCCTGTAATTTTAATATGTGAAATTCTTTTAATAATATTGATTTGTACGTAAAGTAAAAGCAATGTATTTCTAAAAACATAGAAATATGTTGCTTTTTATTTCGAAGTTGAAAGAATTAAATACAAATGGAATATACTGGAAACACACAAAAAACAATTTGACAATATACGACAAATAAATTGTTACCATAAAATAATAACGCATAAAAAGTAAAAGTTATCCACAAAAAAACACAACTATTTACAGTTATTCACAAAGTTTTCAACATTTTCCACAACACTGTGGAAAATGTTTTCTGTAAACTCATTGAAATAATTATGTAACACATATTGCCTTTTTGTAATAATATAGTCGAACTTTATAATATAATGTAGAAAAATATACAAATTTTGATTTACTTTAATATTATGTAACACTTGACACATTCGAACTTATGTTTTATAATTAATGCGTTATTGATGAATAATAATTTATGCATAGTACAGTATATATAGGGGGCTTTTAAATGCAAAATAGCATTATTATTAAGGGTGCAAAAGAACATAATTTAAAAGATATAAATATAGAAATTCCAAGAGATAAATTAGTGGTAATTACAGGGCTTTCAGGCTCTGGTAAATCTTCATTAGCATTTGATACTTTGTATGCAGAAGGTCAAAGAAGATATGTAGAAAGTTTATCATCTTATGCTAGACAATTTTTAGGGCTAATGGAAAAACCAGATGTTGAATCAATTGAAGGCTTATCACCAGCAATTTCAATAGATCAAAAAACTACATCTAGAAATCCACGTTCAACAGTTGGAACAGTTACAGAAATATATGATTATATTCGTTTATTATATGCACGTATAGGTGTACCATATTGTCCAAACTGTGGTAAGAAAATTGAAAAACAAACTATTGATCAAATTATAGATAGTGTTATGAGTTTAGAAGAAGGTACTAGAATTCAAGTTTTAGCACCTGTTGTTCGTGGAAAAAAAGGTGAATATACAAAACTATTACAAGACTTTCAAAAAGAAGGTTTTGTTCGTGTACGTGTTGATGGTGAAGTTTATGAATTAACAGACGACATAGAAATTGATAGAAAGAAGAAACATAATATAGAGCTAGTAGTTGATAGATTAGTTGTAAAAGAGGAAATCAGAACAAGACTAACAGAATCGGTCGAAACTGCTTTAAAATATGCAAATAACTTAGTTGTAATAGATATTCCAGGGGATAAGGAAATTTTATATAGTCAAAACTATGCTTGTCCAGATTGTAATATAAGCATAGAAGAACTAACACCAAGAATGTTTTCTTTTAATAATCCATTTGGGGCTTGTCCAACTTGTACAGGTATTGGTTACTTAATGAAAATGGACGAAGATTTGATTGTACCTGACAAAAACAAAACTTTATATGATGGAATCAAAGCTTTTGGAGCCAGCACTATGAAAAAAGGCGATACAATGGCAAAAATGTATTTTGAAAGTATTGCTAAACATTATGGAGTAGAAATAAAAGATGTACCTATTAAAAAATTGCCAAGATGGTTCTTAGAGAAAATTTTATATGGTACAGGTGATGAAGCAATTGATTTTGAATATACATCTTATGCCGGAACAAGAAAATTTACAAGTCCATTTGAAGGTGTTTTGCCAACATTAGATAGAAGATATAATGAAACAAAATCTCAAGGTATGAGAGACTTTTATGAAATGTACATGAGTGAAAGTGCATGTCAAACTTGTCATGGAGCAAGACTAAAAAAAGAGAGCTTATCTGTAAAAGTTGGAGATAAGAATATAAATGAATTAACAGATATGTCTATTGATAAAATAAAAAATTTCTTAAATTCATTACAATTAAACAACAAAGACAAAATGATTGCAGATCAAATACTAAAAGAATTAAATAAACGTTTACAATTTTTACTTGATGTTGGGTTAGAGTATTTAACATTATCTAGAAGTGCAGGAAGTTTATCAGGTGGTGAAGCACAACGTATTCGTTTAGCCACTCAAATTGGTTCAGGACTAACAGGAGTGTTATATATATTAGACGAACCAAGTATTGGGTTACACCAAAGAGATAATGAAAAGCTATTAGCAACACTTAGAAAATTAAGAGATTTAGGAAATACTGTTTTAGTTGTTGAGCATGATGAAGATACTATGTATGCAGCAGACCAAATTATAGATATTGGACCAGGTGCAGGTGTGCATGGTGGAAAAGTAATTGCACAAGGTACTGCTGAAGAAATTAAATTAGTTCCAGAATCTATTACAGGACAATATTTAAGTGGTAAAAAACAAATTTTAGTACCTAAAAAAAGAAGAAAATCTAATGGCAAGGCAATTGAAGTCAAAGGAGCAACAGAACATAACTTGAAAAACATAAATGTAAAATTTCCATTAGGACAATTTATTTGTGTTACAGGTGTTTCAGGTTCAGGAAAGAGTACACTTGTTAATGAAATATTATATAAAACTGTAGCTAAAGAAATATATGGTTCAAACGAAAAACCAGGAAAATGCAAAGAAATAAAAGGACTAGAAAATGTTGATAAAATTATAAATATTGATCAATCACCAATAGGAAGAACTCCTCGTTCAAACCCAGCAACATATACAGGAGTATTTGATGTTATTAGAGACATTTTTGCAGCAACACAAGAGGCTAAAATGAGAGGATATGACAAAGGAAGATTTAGTTTTAATGTTGCAGGTGGTAGATGTGAGGCATGTTCGGGAGATGGTGTTTTAAAAATTGAAATGCATTTTTTACCAGATATATATGTACCATGTGAAGTATGTAAAGGAAAGAGGTATAATAGAGAAACACTTGAAGTTAAATATAAAGGTAAAACTATTAGTGATGTTCTTGATATGACTGTGGAAGAAGCTTTGAAGTTTTTTGAAAACATACCTAAAATCAAATCAAAAATTCAAACTTTATATGATGTTGGACTTGGATATATCAAGTTAGGACAACCTTCAACTACTTTATCAGGTGGAGAAGCACAACGTGTTAAACTAGCAACAGAATTATCTAAAAAAGCAACAGGAAAAACATTATATATTTTAGATGAGCCTACAACAGGACTTCATATTGCAGATGTTCATAAATTAATTGATATTTTACAAAGATTAGTTGATACAGGAAATAGTATAATAGTAATCGAACACAATTTAGACCTTATAAAAACAGCTGATTATATTATAGACTTAGGACCAGAAGGCGGAGAAAAAGGTGGACAAATAATTGCAGTAGGAACACCAGAACAAATTACAAGAAATGATCAAAGTTATACAGGAAAATTTTTAAAAAAATACTTAGAATAATATAAAAACATGCCAATGGGGACGGAGAATTTTGGCACACTTTGTAATCGATTTGTTTAAATTTTAATTTAATTAAAAGTGTGCCAAAATTCTCCGTCCCATTGGCATGTTTTATTATGTAAGAGATGTAAGGCTAAATGGGCATTCATATAAAAAATTAATACAAAAGTAAAATTAAAAAACAAAAAGAAAGGGAACAAAGTAAAAATTAAATATATAAAATAATTTATAAAATGAATACCCACTTAACTTTACATCTCTTACATTAAAAATCAATAACAATTATCTACAATTGTTATTATTTGATCTTTCATTATTGTTTTTGTTTTGATTGTTACTATTATTTTTGTTATTGTTTTTATTATTTTTATTTTGCTTTTCTGACATACTTAAGCACCTCCATTTCTTTTTTACAATAGTATTATTAAACAAAAAATAAAAAATTATTCAAAAAATGTTTATTTTGCATAAGAGAAAACATTATTGCTAATTTACATGCTTTGTAGTATAATTTTTTAAGAAAAAGAGAGGTGCATTTTTATAATGAGTAATATAGTAATTGGAATTGAAGGATATGTTGGTGCAGGAAAAAGCGCAATATGTAGAGAATTATTAAATCACATTCCTAATAGTATAATTTTGGAAGGTGGAAATTTATATAGAGCAATTGTATATAGCTTACTTAAATCAGGTATAGATTTAAGCAATTTGAAACAAAATATGTCTCATGTTGATATTAAGTCAATTATGGAAAAGTTAAAAATTACAATTGCAATTGAAAACAGACAAACTGCAATTTATATTGACGGACAAAAAATTGATGAAGAAAAATTACAATCATCTCAATCATCATTAGCAGTTTCAGAAATAGGTACAATTGCCAATAATGATAAATTATATGAATTTGGAAGAAAATTAATAGATCAATTTAAAGAAAAATATAATGTTATAGTTTCTGGAAGAGCTTTAATGGAAATTTATCCAAATTTAGATTATCACTTTATGATTACAGCTTCACTAGATGAACGTATAAGAAGAAAAAGCATACAATATAACAACAAAATTGATTTAGAAGAACTAAGACAAAATATTCAAAGGAGAGATGAATTACAAGAAAAAGCAGGTTATTACAAAATATATGACAAAACTATTGTAGTTGATGTTAGTGAGTGTGAAAATGTTCAGGCTTCAGCTAAAAAGGTTTTAAGTTTTATTAAAAAGGAGAATATAGATAATGAATTTTGTGAATAAAAAATTAGATGAATTTGAAAACTATATAAGAGGAAAAAAAGTTGCTATTATTGGTTTAGGAGTTAGCAATATTCCTTTAATAGATTATTTTTACAACTTAGGTGCAAGTGTTGCATTTTTTGATAAAAGACCAGTTGAAAAACTAGACAAAGAGGCTGTTCAAAAAATACATAATTATAATTTTGATTTATACCTAGGAGAAAATAATTTAGAAAATCTAAAAGGATTTTCAATAATATTCCGTTCTCCAAGTTGTAGACCTGATACACCAGAAATTATAGATGAGGTAAGAAAAGGAGCTGTCTTAACATCTGAAATAGAGATGTTAATGCAAACTTGCCCAGCTACTATAATTGGAATTACAGGAAGTGATGGAAAAACTACTACTACAAGTTTAATTTATGAAATTATAAAACAGAGCGGGAAAAAATGTTACTTAGGTGGAAATATAGGTTTTCCATTATTTACAAAAGTTAGAGAAATGACACCAGAAGATGTAGTTGTATTAGAATTAAGTAGTTTTCAATTAATGGATATGCAAATTAGCCCACATATTGCGGTTATTACTAATATTTCGCCAAACCATTTAGACATTCACAAATCTTATGAAGAATACATAGAAGCTAAGAAAAACATATTTAAAAGCCAAAACAAGAATGATATTTTAGTTATTAACTATGATAATGAAATAACAAAAGAATTTAAAAATGAGGCAAATGGAAAAGTTATATATTTTAGTAGAAAAACTAAATTAGATGACGGAATAATCTATGACGATGAGAAAATTAAGGAATGTAAAGATAAGGTTAGAAGACATATTTTAAATGTAAAAGATATTCATTTAAGAGGAGTTCACAATTACGAAAATGTTTGTGCTGCAATAGCCGCAACAGCAAGCTTAGTGGAGCCAAAAGTACAGGCTAAAGCTATTCAGAACTTTAAAGGAGTTGCACATAGATTAGAGTTTGTAAGAGAAATAGATGGAGTTAAATGGTACAATGATTCTATTGGAACATCACCAACAAGAACTATAGCAGGATTAAACTCTTTTGACGAAAAAATCGTTCTAATAGCAGGAGGATATGATAAACATTTAGATTATACACCAATTGCAAAACCAATTGTAGAAAATGTAAGCAAATTAATTTTAATGGGAGCAACTGCTGAAAAGATAGAAAAAGTTGTTAGAGATGAGCTAGAAGCACAAGGAAAAGATATGCCAATATATCATTGTAGTTCATTAAATGAAGTAGTTAACAAAGCAAAAGAAATAGCAACACCAGACGAAATTGTACTATTCTCACCTGCAAGTGCAAGTTTTGATTTATTTAAAAACTTTGAAGAAAGAGGAAACTTATTTAAAGAGTTAGTAAATAATTTGTAAGAGGTATTATAAAATGAAAAAACAAAGCGAATTGTATGAATTGTTAAATGAAAAAAATACATTGAATGAAATTCAAAACTATATAAAAGAAGTAATCAAAATCAGAGGATTTTCAGAACAAAAAGTGCAAGATAAAATGCTTTTATTACTTGAAGAAACAGGAGAACTAGCAAAGGCTATAAGAAAGACAATACCAGAAGCATCTGTAGACTATGAAAGAATAGAAAATTATACAGATATTGAAGAGGAAGTTGCAGATGTATTTATAGTGTTAGTTTCTATATGTAACAGATTAAATATAAACTTATATGATGCAATTATAAAGAAAGAAGAAAAAAATATAAAAAGACAATGGAAATTAAATGCGGGAGAAAATAATGAACAATAGACTTTAATATTAAATAGAGGAGAAAAAATATGATACACAAAATGAAATTAAATGAAAATCCTTTTGAAAGAATAAAAAATGGAACAAAAACAGTAGAATTTAGATTATATGATGAGAAAAGACAGCAAGTAAAAATTGGAGATAAAATAGAATTTTCAAAATTGCCAGATTTACAGGAAAAATTATTAGTTGATGTTATTGAGTTATATAGAGAAGATACATTTAAGAAGTTGTTTCTAAAACTATATAATGATGAAAGTAAGGCAACTGAAAAAGCTAATGGCATGTATGAAATTTATTCACCAGATAAAGAAAAACAATATGGTGTTTTAGGAATTAAAATAAAAATAAATGTAGATAGTTTAAAAGAAAATATAGAAAAGTTTACTCCATATAATGAACAAGAAGAAGTTGAAAAAAAGGTGATGCTAAAATATATTGATGATTTTGATGATGTGTTAACTAGACAAAATGAATATGGACATTTTACAAGCTCATCATTTATTCTTAACAAAGAAAGAACAAAAATCTTGATGATATATCATAAAATATATAATTCGTGGGCATGGACAGGAGGACATAGTGATGGAGATAGTGACCTTCTATATGTAGCTATGAAAGAAGCAAAAGAAGAAACAGGAATAAAGAATGTTACACCTATTTCTAAAGATATTTATTCATTAGAAATAATCAATGTAAACGGTCATGAAAAAAGAGGAAAGTACGTAGCTTCACATGTTCATCTTAATGTAACATATTTATTAGAAGCTGATGAGAATGAAGCTATATACATAAAAGAAGATGAAAATAGTGGAGTAAAATGGGTTCCAATTACTGATGTTCTAGAAACAACATCAGAACCATGGGTAAGAGATAGAGTTTATGCAAAAATAATAAATAAAATGAAAAGAGATAAAATTATTAAATAATATATGGAGTCAAAAAGAAGATGATTGATTTATTAAAATTACAAAAAGAAATATATCAAAATAAGGTAAATAAGGGATTTAATGTAACAGATATTAATAAAGAATTTTGCTTTACCTATGGAGAAGTTGCTGAAGCTTATGAAGCTTGGAGAAAAAAGAAAGATGATTTAGGAGAAGAATTAGCTGATGTGGCTATATATTTATTGGGATTGTCAGAAATACTAGGTATAAATTTAGAAGATGAAATACAGAAAAAAGTCTGCAAAAATGCTAAAAGAGAATACAAGGTTATTGATGGAGTAAATACTAGAATAAAAGAATAAAATTGTAACAGATTTAAAACATAATACATATAATACATTAAATTTAAAATGGGAGGTATTGTATGTATTACCAAAATTATGAAGATTATATGCGACAAGTATTAGGCTATCCAATAAATGATCCTAATATATATGAGACATATAATTATAGCAATGAAAATACATATTCATCAAATCGAGTACAAAATAATTTAACAGAAGCTGAAATTAAAGCCTTGTATCCAGAAAGCTATAATGTAATATATCCATTAGTGTGCAAAGCGTGTGAAGAAAACAATGAAACTATTTCAAAATCAACAGTAGATAAAATGACAGATGATATATATAAACTTATTGAAAGAAATGAGACAGTTGTAAATATAAAAATAGAGACTCAAAATAGAGAGAACAGTCAAGTAAGTGCAAGACAAGAAGCAAAAAGAGAACTTACACCTAAAAGAACACCGATAAAGAATGAAAGTAGAGAAACAAGGCAAACCAATAATCCATTATTAAGAGATTTGATTAAAATTTTAATTTTGCAAAGATTACTTGGCGGGGGAGTAATTGCACCACCAAGGCCAATACCTCCACGTCCACCTTTTCCACCACCAGTAGGACCAGGCAGACCACCATTTCCAGGTGGTAGACCTCCATATGGACCAGGAATAAACAGAATGGATATAGATTATTCTGAATATTTATAATTTTGAAAAAATTTACAAATTTGACAAAATAAAAGATATGCAAAAAAGTGCATATCTTTTTTTATTTTTGTCAAAAATAATATTGATAATTTTAAATTATCAAATAAAGTTTGAATGGAGATTATATTATGAAAGTTAAAGATTGTATGTGTAATGAAGTAGAATATGCTACACCATCTAGTACAGTTCATGATTGTGTAACAATGATGTATAACAAACATATTGGATGTGTTCCAGTATGTAATAATTCACAAAATGTAGTTGGACTTGTAACAGACAGAGACATTATTCTAAGATGTATAGCTTGTAACAAAGATCCAAATACAACACCTGTCAGTGAAATAATGACTTGTGAAGTTTGTTGTTGTGATGCAAATGCAGATGTAAAAGAAGCAGAAAATTTAATGTCTAAAAATCAAGTTAAAAGAATACCTATAATAGAGGATAATAAACTTATAGGAATGCTAACACTAGGAGATTTAGCAGCTAATAATAATATTGATGATACGAGAGTTGGAGATACTCTAAACAATATTTGTAGTTGCAATAAGAAAAATGCACAATAGATAATTATAAAGAAGGGGAACAATTACATATATGATTATAGATATGAATTATTGGGGAAAAGTGTTTAAAAATATAATAATATTTGCGGTTGCAGTTTTAGGATGCTATTTAGGATTTAAATTAGCAGTTTTTTATATGCCATTTTTAGTAGCTTTTATAATTTCTCTTTTACTAGAACCTTGTATAAGATTTATGATGAGAAGTATGAAAATTAGAAGAAAAACAAGTTCTATAATTATATTTATAATTGCAATAGTAATCATTATTGGAGTTTTAGTATGGTTAAGCGTAACATTAGTATCTGAAGCATATAATTTGCTTGCAAATTTAAATGAATATTTTGAAAAAGGATATGTACTAATACAAAACATTATTTCAAAGATGAATTTTGATAGTCTAAAAATTCCTGATAATATAATGAAAATAATTCAAGAATCAGCGTTTGACTTTTTAGGTAATGTAACTAATTGGACTAAAACGGCATTAACAAAAAGTATTAATATATTAACATCAGTTCCTACAATAGGAGTATATACAGTTGTAACAATTTTATCATTATATTTTATATGTGTTGATAAAGTTTATATGATTGACCAATTAGAACATCATTTGCCACAAAAATGGGTAAGAAAAATAGGTATTCATATAAAAGAATTAGCAAAGTCACTTGGTGAATATCTAAAAGCAGAAGTTACTCTTATTTTTATTTCTTTTATAATTTGTTTAATTGGATTATATATTTATCATTTTTTAGGGTTGGATGTAGAATACCCATTATTAATGGCTCTAATTATTGGTTTTGTTGATTTACTACCGATTTTTGGTGCGGGTACTTTCATGATTCCATGGGCAATAATAACTGCATGTTCAGGAGATTTGAATCTAGCATTATGGATTTTAGTTTTATGGATTATAATGTCAGTAGTACGACAATTTATAGAACCTAAGATCGTAAGTGGAAAAATAGGAATACATCCAATATTTACTTTAATTGCAATGTATACAGGGTTTAAATTTATTGGAATTATTGGAATGTTTGTAGGGCCAATAATTTTGATTGTTTTAAAAAACATATTTGCAACATTTATTGATAAAGGTGTTGTTAAATCTATATTTGAAAGATGAAAAAAAGAGCTATCATTTAGCTCTTTTTCATATTCTAGGAATTTACTCCTAGTAGGAGTAAATTCCGTAGAAGATAAATATGCGACTTACTAGAATTTCTAGCAGTTTGCACTGCGTAGAAATTCTTGTAAGTCGTTTTTTAGTTTTAAAATATTGCGGATGTTGGAACAAATGCTGAATCTGGAGGATATACATATTCATCTGAAGGTTTGTCAATTTTTGTTATGCTAGTTATTTTTAGAATTGGCATATCACCATGATAGTTGCCTTTTGAAATTTCTCCTTCGACTTCAATCCAAGTCTGATCAGCAAATTCTTTTGCGGTATCACATTCACATAAAAAGCCAACTATAACTGTTTGAAAATCTGAAGAAATAACCATATTTCTAGCTAAAACAAATTGATTATCATTAAAGTCAATCATTCTATGCACATAACCAGAAAATTTTATTTTCATTCCAATGTATTCATCTATATTATCATGAACGGTTTTTAAAACATTAGTGTAGTTGTTAACAGTTAGCTCTTGAACCTTAAGTGGTTCTGGATTGTCACTAGTTTTAAAATAGTTGTTTCCTAAAATTCGGTAAACGACAATTGCTGTTATTATTATCATAATGCCTAATAAAATACCTAAGAAAATTTTCCCTAATTTGTTCCCATCAACTTTTAAATTATAAATAAACATACTTATCACACCTTTGTAACAATATATTAATAAAATCAAAAAATATGTACAATCAATGTAAAATATTGTATTTATATAAACTAATAGTAATGTGAATTTTTTATGATTAAATTTCAAATAACCTTGATAATTTGCCTAAAAAATGATATAGTTTACGAAGTAATGTAATTTTAGAAGGGAAGTTAAACAATGGGATTATTTAAAACATACAGTGAAAAAGAAGTTAAAAGAGTGAAACCAATAGTGGAGAAAATAAATAGTTTAGAACCAGAAGTTCAAAAACTATCAGATGATGAACTTAGAAATAAAACAGTAGAATTTAAAGATAGATTAGCAAAAGGCGAAACACTTGATAGTATTCTACCAGAAGCATTTGCAGTTGTGAGAGAAGCTTCAAAAAGAGTTTTAGGAATGCGTCATTTTGATGTTCAACTTATTGGTGGTATCATTTTACATCAAGGAAGAATTGCAGAAATGAAAACAGGTGAAGGAAAAACACTTGTTGCTACATTACCAGTATATTTAAATGCATTAACATGTAAAGGAGTACACGTTGTCACAGTTAATGACTACCTTGCTAAAAGAGATAGTGAATGGATGGGAAAACTATACAAATTTCTTGGTCTAACAGTTGGATTAGTTATTAGTGGAATGGAACCTGATGCCAAAAGAACAGCTTATGCATCAGATGTAACTTATGGAACTAATAACGAATTTGGATTTGACTACTTAAGAGATAATATGGTTATATATAAAAATCAATTAGTTCAAAGAGAATTAAATTATGCTATAGTCGACGAGATTGATAGTATTTTAATTGATGAAGCACGTACACCATTAATTATATCTGGACGTGGTGCACAATCATCAGATTTATATAAAAAGGCTGATAGTTTTGTTTCAAGATTATCACCTAAAGTTTTAGTTGAAGAAGATATAAAGAATCAAGAACAAGCTGAAGATAATGAAAAATATGACTACATTGTTGACTTGAAAGCAAAATCAGCTTCTTTAACACAAAAAGGTATTCAAAAAGCTGAAAAAGAATTTAACTTAGAAAACTTTAATGATATTGAAAACTCAGAACTAGTGCATAATATAAACCAAGCTCTTCGTGCTCATGGAATTATGAAAAAAGACATTGATTATATAGTAAAAGATGGAGAAGTTCTTATTGTAGATGAATTTACAGGAAGAATTATGTATGGAAGAAGATATAATAATGGTCTTCATCAAGCAATTGAGGCAAAGGAGCATGTTAAAATAGCTGATGAATCAAAAACATTAGCAACAATTACATTCCAAAACTATTTTAGAATGTATGGTAAACTTGCTGGTATGACAGGTACTGCTATGACAGAAGAAGCAGAATTTGAAGAAATTTATAAATTAGACGTAATCGAAATACCAACAAATAAACCAATGATACGTGATGATCATCATGATATTATTTATAAAAATGAAAATGCTAAATATAGAGCTGTTATTGAAGATATAAAGAAAAGCAATGAAAAAGGACAACCAGTATTAGTTGGTACAGTATCTATTGAAAAATCTGAAAAATTAAGTAATATGCTTAAAAAAGAAGGTATTAAACACCAAGTATTAAATGCTAAGTTCCATGAAAAAGAAGCTGAAATTATAGCTCAAGCTGGTAAGTTTGGAACAGTTACAATTGCAACAAACATGGCTGGACGTGGTACCGATATTATGCTTGGAGGTAATAGTGAATATTTAGCAAAACAAGAAATGAGGAAATTTGGTTATTCAGAAGATCAAATTGAACAAGCAACAGCATTTAACGAAACAGAAGATCAAGAAATAATATCTTCAAGAAATAAATTCAAAGAGCTAAAAACAAAATATGACAATGAAATTAAAGATGAAAAGGAAAAAGTAATATCTGCTGGAGGACTAAAAATCATAGGAACTGAACGTCATGAATCAAGAAGAATTGATAATCAGCTTCGTGGACGTAGCGGACGTCAAGGTGACCCAGGAGAATCAAGATTCTATATCAGCTTAGATGATGATTTGATGAAAATATTTGGAGGAGATATGATTACAAGAGTTTATGACACTCTTGGAGCTGATGAAAATATGCCAATTGAATCAAAAATCATTTCTAATGCAGTAGAAAATGCTCAAAAGAAAGTAGAAGGTAAGAACTTTAGCATTCGTAAAAATGTACTTTCTTATGATGATGTTATGAACGTACAAAGAACTATTATATATGATGAAAGAAGAAAAGTACTTGATGGAGAGAACTTAAAAGAACATATTACAAAAATGATGGATTCTTTGGCAGACGCTACATCTAACGAGTATTTAGCAGATACAGACAATTTAAATATCGAAGGATTTGAACAAGAGATTAAAGAAATATATGGAGTAGATGACTTAAATGCGCTTCATAAAGATAGAATTAAAGCACATGATGTAGCAGAAGAACTAAAAGATAAAATTCATAGCTTATATAATGAAAAAGAAAAAGAAATTGGCGAACCAGAGATGAGAGAACTTGAAAGAGTTGTTATGCTTAAAATAGTTGATGACAGATGGATGGATCACATAGATGCAATGGATGAACTAAAAGATGGAATTGGTCTTCAAGCTTATGGTCAAAAAGACCCAGTTGTTCAATACAGAATTGAAGGATTTGATATGTTTGAACAAATGAACCTAGATATTCAAACTGATGTTGTAAAATTCTTGATGAATGCAAGAAAAAGAGAAGGTAATGTTCAAAGAACATCTTCAGTAAAAATTACAGGTGAAGGCTTAGCAAACCAAACAGATAATAATGCACCAAGAACATCAGTATCAAACACTCCAGTTGTAAACAACGAACCAAAAGTAGGAAGAAATGATCCTTGCCCATGTGGAAGTGGGAAAAAGTACAAAAACTGTTGCGGTAAATAGTAGTAAAATCAAGGGTTTGCGAAGATTTGTGAAAACAAAAAAATCGTAAAATAAGGCAAATGTTTGCAATTTGTTTGCAAACAAAATAAAAAAACATAGAAGCCGTGAAACCCTTATAAATAAAGGAAATCTTTTGCAAACAATTTATGTAAACAAATAAAAGTCAGCATTCGTGTTGGCTTTTTCATTATAAAAAAAAATAATAAGATTTTATTATATTAAAAAAAAGAGATGATGCTTTTGAGTTACCCGGGGGATATGTTTTAGAAAATAAAGATTTATATGATTCTGTGGTTTTTCATGTGAAAGAACAAATCGGTCTTGGAGTAGAAAAAAAGAATATTAAAATTGTTCATATTATGCATTACCCATTAGGGAAAAAATTATACATTTTATAAATTAGATGCTAAGGATTCATCGAGAATTAAGTATTGGCATAATTCAAATGGAGTATCAAAATGTTTAATTTCAGATGTGGATTGGATATTTAATGGTGTATTACCAAATGAGTTGAATTTATTGTGTTTTGAAGAATTTATCAGTTTTTCAAATAGTTCAAAATATAAGGATTTAGATATTGAAAAAGATGATATTTATGATAGAATATTAATGATGAAAGGGTTAAGAAAATGAAAGTGGAAAAGGCAGGATGTATATTAATTAATAAAGAAAATAATAAGATAGGACTAATATATAGGCAAAAACAAAAAGATTATTCTTTTCCAAAGGGGCATAGAGAATCAGAGGAGTCTTTGATAGAATGTGCAATAAGAGAAACAGCAGAAGAAACAAAAAGAGATTGTATTTTGTATAGTAATGAGCCTGTGGCTCAAGAACACTATTATGATTCGAAAAATGATGAAGTTGATATGTATTATTATATTGCAATTGATAATGGTAAAAGTAATAATGATTCTTTAGACACTCATGATTTAATATGGACATCATTTGATGATGTTTATAAAACTTTATCATATGATAGTTTAAAAAAAATTTGGTTAGAAGTTAAAAAATTAGTTTTAAAAATTATAGAAGATGAAAAGTAAATTTTATGAAATAAAAAATAAAGTAGTTACTAATATTAACATAATACCTTTTAATAACTATTTGAAAAAACATAATTTTCAAGCCCCTCCAATTCCTTTTGGAGTTAAGACAATTAAACGAAATATTTTTAACAAAATAGAAAAAATAGAAAAATATTTTTACCTACAACAATATCAAGTATTGATGTTAACTGCTTTGAGAAATTTAAAAATATAATTATTACTTATGGAGATTTTTATGACCTTATTATCAGCGAAAGAGATCCATATAAGAATATTAGGAAAAGTTTGACGTTAACCAAAATTCATAAATATAATATTTTTAATGATTATTTGATAAAAAATAAAGGATTAACTCCATACATTCCTGATGGGGTGGTTTTTATAGGTGAATATGTTTTTAAAAATAATAGTAAAATAAAAGAGGAGATTCTACCCATTTAACTAGGTATCCTTTTAAAGTTATTCATCAAGAATTAGGACTAGAAAAATGTAGGTTTTATGATCTTCGTGGAAGTTATGCAACTAAGATATTAAATAATGGAATTGAAATTAGAAATGTTGCAGACTTGCTTGGACATAAGAATATAGAAACAACAGAAAATTATTATATATCATCAACTTCTGAAACAAGACAAAATGCAACAGAAATATTTGATAAAACTACTCAATCAGAAATAATAAATGAAATAATAAATTTTGATTTTTAGTAGAGCCGTTGAAAAAAAAGTAATTATATTATAATATGAATGTCAAATGTATGAATTTGAAAATCGCATATTGGTATTTATATAAATATAGGGTATAATGAGTTCAGTAAATGAATGCAAACAATGTTTTCAATTTGTTTGCAGAAGATGAATATTTATAATATTATTTGTACTAAATGTACTATAAATATAAATGTTAAAAAGTAGATGGAAAACGTAAGTATATTAGTAAATCTGGGTTTAAAACTAAAAATGAAGCATTAATGGCAGGAATGAAAGCTTATGATGAATATATATGAAGACAAATTTTGTGTATTTGAAGTATGGAATATTGAAAGATCAATTAGTAAAAACATAGAACTAGATAGATAAAAATACCTAGTTCTATGTTTTATAGCCAATTGTTGTCAGATAAAACTTGTTTTGTAATACTACTTAATTTTCCTAATTTATCTAGTTCTTTGATTTCTTCTTTACTATAAAATTTAGCATCTGCTAAGTCAGTTGCTGATTGTACTGAATTTTTATCATAATCTGCTGACCAGTAAATAATAATTCTATGTTCATCTGGCTTATTAATAATCTCATATGTTTTCAATTGTTTGATATTTGTGATTTCTAAACCTGTTTCTTCCATTATTTCTCTTTTTACAGTATCTTCCATTCTTTCAAATAATTCAACACCACCTCCAGGTGTAATTATCATTCCTTTATTGGGCTCTTTATTTCTAATTCCTAATAATAATTTGTTATTTGATTTTATCAGAACAGAGCAACCTACTCTTATATTATTCAAAATATCGCCTCCTTGTATAAAAAATATAATAAGAATTATATTTTGTCAATATATTTAAAATATGAAAAATATATGGTATAATTCAAAAAAGAAAGAAGTGATAATCATGGAAATATATTTAGATAATGCTGCAACAACAAAAATGGATTTTTCCAAATTGTGCTGAAATATTAGGAACAGATTTCTCTGATGAAATGATAGAAACAGCTAATAAAAATTTATTACAAAGTGGAAGAAAGAATAAAAGGAGTCTTAATAGGATTTCTTTGTGAGGCTTATTTTTATAAGGAGGAAAGTGATAGGAATGAATAAAATACAAGATGAACTAGAATTAGTGTTTCCAACGCCAGAATATAAAACTCAAGTTGAAGAATATCTACAAGAATTTTTTGATAATGGAGAGTATGAAATTGCAGGAGATGGTGGATTAGACAGAATTAAAAATTTTGAAGAATGGCTACTAAAAGTACAAAAGGATTTATCAGAAGAAAGTATTGAAGATAATAGGATTCCTGCAACATTATATTTAACAGTAAGAAAATCTGATAATAGAGTTGTTGGAAATTTACAAATCAGACATAAATTAAATGAAAAATTATTACAATATGGAGGACATATAGGCGATAGTGTAAGACCATCTGAAAGAAGAAAAGGTTATGCTACAGAGCAAATAAGATTGGCATTAAAAAAATGCAAAGAATTAGGTATTGATAATGTTTTAATGGATTGTGATAAAACTAATATAGGCTCTGCAAAAAGTATTATAAATAATGGTGGAATTCTTGAAAATGAAGTATATATTGGTAATGAATTAGTGCAAAGATATTGGATTAGTTTGAATAAAAGATATGCTAATAGGCATGTCACTGGAAAATCACAAAATACATTATATAAAATTAATTCGGTAGCAAGCAATGAATTTACAGGAGATATTTGCTATTACCATTTTAAAGAGATTATTAATAAAATTACGATACCCAATGGTAAATGTATTTTGGACAATGGATACAAATGGATTGAATTTTATGATTATAATTCAAAAATAAAATTAACAGCTATATATGATGAAAATAGTCAAATTGTAGAATGGTACTTTGATATTGCAAGAAAAATAGGAAAAGAGAATGATGTACCATATGAAGATGATTTATATCTAGATGTTGTTGTAACTCCTACAGGAGAAATAATTTTACTTGATGAAGATGAACTTCAAGGTGCATATAATAGATTAGAAGTAAATGAAGAAGAGTATGATATGGCTTATAATGAAGCAAATCAACTAATGAAAAAATTAGAGAATAATAAAAATAAACTAGAAGAATTTACAAATAGATATTTAAAAGAATTTCAAGATAAATAAAAAAAGTGATAATATATGAAATATTTTAAAAAATTAATAGGAGATAGAATATATTTATCTCCAAAATTTATTGGGAAAATAGTATTGATAATACAGAAATAAAGTCTTCTTGCGGAAGGGGTAAGAAGTATAAGAACTGTTGTGGAAAATAATTATATTAGTTAATTTAAAGTAAAGATGTTGGAAGTATACTAACATCTTTACTTTTTATAAAAAATTAGTGCAAAATTGTTATTATATGATATAATAACCTGGAAAAGATTATGAGGTATAAATTATGATATTACATAAATCACCGATTTGGGTATATAACTTAATTATAGTGACTTCAGTAATTATAGGAATGATATATGTATATTTGTCATTAAAAAAAGATAAATGCGAATATAAAAAAATATATCTTTTCTTTATTATGTATGTTGTTTTTGCATTTGTTTTTGGAAAGCTATATACTTTTATTATATCAGGAAACAATAGCTTTTTAAAATCAGGATTATCATCTTACGGTGGGCTAATTGGAGTTCTTATTGCATCAATTGTTTTTGAAAAAATTCATCCAACAAACAGTAAAATTATTAAATACACAGCTTTATCATTACCATTAGTATATAGTGGTACAAAAGTTGCTTGTTTTCTAGCAGGATGTTGTTATGGAATTCCATATAACGGAATTTTTTCAGTAACTTATGTTGATGGATTAAATATTTCACTATTTCCAATCCAAATTGCTGAAACAATATCATTTTTAGTTATATTCATTGTATGTAATAGCTTGAAAAAGAACAAATGGATTACATATATAACTCTAATAGTAACTATATTAACTAAATTATTTTTGGACATGCTAAGGTATGATCATCTTAGAATTTTAATTACACCAAATCAAATTGCAAGCATTGGTTTACTTGTAATCGTAATTGCTGTGTATATATATAATTTTGCTAAATCTTTAAAAGTATAATCTTTACTAAATAAAGCATAATAAATTTAGGAGGTATATAAAATGAAAGAAATTAAATTAAAAATAGAAGGAATGCATTGTGCAGGATGTTCTAATAGATTAGAAAAAATATTAAATAATGTAGACGGAATAGAAAGTGCTAAAGTAAGCTTAGAAGAAAAATCGGCAGATATAAAATATAATGAGGAAGAGGTAGAATTAAATACAATTCTTCAAGAAATAGAAGATGCAGGTTTTAAAGGAGAATAATACATGAAAAAAGTATTATTAAAAATAGATGGAATGACTTGTAGCGCATGTTCATCAGGCTTAGAAAAATATTTAAATAAACAAGATGGAATAAAACAAGCAAATGTAAATTTAGTTATGAATAATGCAAATATTGAATATGATGAGCAAAAATTAACATTAGAGCAAGTTGAAAAATTTATAGAAAAAGCAGGATTTACAAGTTTAGGAATTGATACATTTGAAAAAGAGAGTAAGAAAAAAGGTACTGAGAAATATAAACTAATTGCAATAACAATAATATCATTAGTTATATTATATATATCAATGGCACACATGGTAGGTTTACCAGCTATTCCATTTTTAAATATGATGCATCATCCTGTAAATTATGCAATTGCATTATTAGTACTAACTGTAATTGTTATAATTTTAGGTAGAGATATTTTGAAAAATGGATATAAAAACTTAATACACAAAACACCTAATATGGACACTTTAGTAATGATTGGAGTATTGTCAAGTTTCATATATAGTATATATGGTACAATTCAAATATTAAAAGGAAATACTCAGTACGTAGAAAATTTATATTATGAGTCAGCTGCAATCGTTATATTCTTTATTGAAATAGGTAGATATATTGAAAACAAAAATAAAGATAAAACCAAAGATGCTTTAAAACAGCTTATGACAATAACTCCTAATAATGCAACGATTTTGAAAGATGGACAAGAGGTAAAAGTTACATTAGATGAAATTAAAAAAGGTGATATTGTTATTTGCAAACCAGGTGAAAAAATAGCAGTTGATGGAGAGGTAATTCAAGGGACTACACATATAAACGAATCATTTATAACAGGGGAGAGTGTACCTGTAAAAAGAGAAGTTGGCTCTAAAGTAATTGCAGGAAGCATAAATTATGAAGGAACAATTCAATATAGAGCAGAAAAAATAGGAAAAGAATCAACTGTTTCAGAAATAGTAAAACTAGTATCACAAGCAACAAGTACAAAAGCTCCAATAGCTAAAATAGCAGATAAAATAAGTGGATATTTTGTACCAACTGTTTTAGTAATTGCTATAATTATATTTTGTATATGGTTAACAATTTCTCAAGATTTTTCTGTTGCAATAAATATATTTGTAAGCATATTAGTTGTGGCATGTCCTTGTAGTCTTGGTTTAGCAACTCCTCTTGCAATTGTTATTGCATCTGGAAATGCAAGTAGAAAAGGTATATTAGTAAAATCAAGTGAAACATTGGAAAATGCACACAAAGTAAAGACTATTTGCTTTGATAAAACAGGAACATTGACAAAAGGAACTTTAACAGTTTCTAAGATGTATAACTATAGTAATAAAGATGAAAAAGAATTATTAAAAGATGTAGCGAGTCTAGAAAATAAATCAGAACATCCAATAGCAAGAGCAATTGTAAATAAAGCACAAGAAGATAATATTAGTTTAATAGATGTAAAAGATTTTAAATCTATTCCTGGATTTGGAATAGAGGGAAAAACATCTGATGAAAAGCATTATTTAATTGGTAATAAAAAACTAATGTTAGAAAATAATGTTGAATTAACAAATAGTGAAGATGAGCAAAAACTAATAAGTGATGGAAATAGTATTTTATTTGTAAGCTTAAATGAAAAGCTAGTAGCCTTGCTAGGTGTAAGTGATGTTATAAAAGAGAATGTTCCACAAGTAATAACAGAATTAAAGAGCAAAAACATTGATGTTGTAATGCTAACAGGTGACAATGAAAAAACAGCAAACGTAATTGCTAATCAAATAGGAATAACAAATGTTGTTGCAAATGTTACTCCAAAAGAAAAGGCAGAAACTATAAACAAATTAAAGGAAAAAGGATTAGTAATGATGTGTGGAGATGGAATAAATGATAGTGTTAGTTTAGTAACTGCTAATATTGGTGTTTCTGTATCAAGTGGTACAAATATAGCAAGAGATTCAGCTCAAGTAGTTATTATGAATGACAACTTAGAGAGAATAAATGATTTATTAGATATTAGTAGTAAAACTGTAAGAAATATAAAGCAAAATCTATTTTGGGCGTTTTTCTACAATGTATGTATGATTCCAATTGCTGCAGGAATTTTACAACCATTAGGAATAACATTAAATCCAATGATAGCAGCATTTAGTATGACAATTAGTAGCTTAACAGTAGTACTAAATGCATTAAGATTAAGAAGGAAGTAGTAAATGTCAGCATATATTTGGCTGGATTTTGATTTTTGAAAAGGATGTGAGAAGATGTTAGATTTAGAAGAAAACTCTAAAAAATTACAAGAACTAAAAAAACGTTTAGAACAGATAGGTGATTCACTTTGATGTAGAAAACAAAGAAAAAGAGTTAAAAGAGTTAGAAAGTAAAACAACTGAAAACGATTTTTGGAATGATACAGATAATAGCTCAAAAGTTTTAAAACAAATTAATAGCTTAAAATCAAAAGTAGAAGGCTTTAAAAAATTAAATAATGAACTCAATAATTTACTTGAAATGAGTGATCTTTTACAAGTTGAAGAAGACGAAGAATTAGCGAAAGAGTTGTTGAAGTCTACAGATACATTAGAAAAAAACATAGAAAAATTGGAAATAACCACTTTATTATCTGGAAAGTATGATAACAATAATGCAATACTAACCATTCATCCAGGTGCTGGAGGAACAGAGGCTCAAGATTGGGCTGAAATGTTATATAGAATGTATACAAGGTGGGCGAATGCTAATGGTTATGAAGTAAAAGAACTTGACTATCTTGAAGGTGATGAAGCAGGGTTAAAAAGTGTTACATTTTCTGTGAATGGTGATTATGCCTATGGATACTTAAAAGGTGAAATGGGAGTACATAGATTAGTTAGAATTTCACCATTTGACGCAGGTGGAAGAAGACATACATCTTTTGCTTCTGTTGAGGTTTTACCAGAAATAACAGATGATATTGAATTAGATATTAATCCTGATGATATAAAAATGGATGTTTATAGGGCGTCTGGTGCAGGTGGTCAACATATAAATAAGACATCATCTGCAGTAAGACTAACACATATTCCAACAGGAATTATTGTAGCATGTCAAACTGAACGTTCACAATTTCAAAACAGAGATACTGCAATGAAAATGCTAAAATCCAAATTATTAAATTTAAAAGAAAAGGAACAAAAAGATACAATTGATGAATTAAAAGGTATACAAATGGATATTGCATGGGGAAGCCAAATTCGTTCTTATGTATTTTGCCCATACACTTTAGTAAAAGACCATAGAACTAATTATGAGGTTGGAAATGTTCAAGCTGTAATGGATGGAGATTTAAATGGATTTATTGATAGTTATTTAAAATTTAATTTGGAAAAGTAACAAAAAAATTTGATAAACATATTATATACAAGTCAAGTTTAAAATTAAATTGGCTTGTATTTTTTGTATAAGGATTAGTGGTTCTTATGAAAGTAATTAAATTTGGAGGAAGCTCAATTGCTGATACTAATAAGCTAAAACTAGCTGCACAAAAGACTATTTCATTTTTAGAGAGTGGGGAAAAGGTAGTTGCTATTTTATCAGCGCAAGGTAAAACAACAGATAATTTAATAAAGGAAGCAAAAGAATTGACAGATGAACCAAATAAAAGAGAACTGGATGTTCTAATGTCTGTTGGAGAGCAAATGGCGTGTAGCAAGTTTGCAATATTATTACATAGCTTAGGCTATAAAGCTGTTTCATTAACAGGATGGCAAGCCGGAATAGTAACAGATTCAAATTATACAGAGGCTAAAATTCAAGACATATACCCTAAAATGATTTGGAGTGAACTGGAAACTAATGATGTTGTGGTTATAACAGGATTTCAAGGAATAAATGAAAATAACAAAATAACAACATTAGGAAGAAATGGCTCAGACACGACAGCTATTGCGATTGCAGCTGCTTTGGAACAGGATGAATGCTATATTTTTACAGATACAAATGGTGTTTATGATAAAGATCCATATAAGCATAAAAATGCTAAAAAGTTAGATTATATTTCTTATGAAAATATGGAAAAAATGGCTAAGAATGGCGCTAAAGTCTTACATGATAGGTGTGTAGTATTAGCTAAAAAGTATGGTGTAAAAATAATAGTTAAAAATACATTTAATGATGAAATAGGAACAGTTGTAGGAAAGTAATAAATACTTTCCTTTATTTTTGTTCTAAATGAGACAAGACCTGAATATATATAAATAGACTTGTTTTTAAGGAGTGATGGATATGCCATTAGAAGAAAGAAAATCAATGTCAAGTATGACAAATGTAATTCAAAATATTGTTTTAGAGAATAGAGAAAAATTAAATATTACAGGAGTATTAGATGTACTTAGTTTTGATGATCAGATAGTTATTTTAGAAACTGAGTTAGGATTGCTTACAGTAAAAGGAGAAAATTTAAGAATAAATAAATTATGCTTGGACACATCAGAAGTAACAATAGATGGAGCAATATATCAACTTGCATATAGTGAAAAAGATAGTATGGAGAAGAGTGGAGGTATTCTAGGAAAAATCTTTAAATAAGGTATTGCAAAATAATTAGAATTTTCACAGCGTAAAGCTCAAATTGAAGGGAATGAGTTTAAAATGGAGCAACTATTTTGCTTAATTGCTTTTACAGCCACAGGAATAGTTATAGGAGTTTTATTTGATATTTTTAGAATATTACGTAGAAGTTTTAAAACAGCTGATTGGCTAACGACTTTGCAAGATATTTTGTTTTGGATATTAGCAGGTTTTGTTATATTATTTTCTATATTCAAATTTAATAATGGAGAAATTAGAAGTTATATATTTGTTGGAATTTCATTAGGAGTATTAATATATATGCTAACACTTAGCAAATATATTGTGAGGTGTTCAGTTATCATAATAAAATTTATAAAAAAAATAATTTCTTATCCAGTAAATTTAATTATAAAAATAACTAATTTTTTAATTATTAAACCTATAAAATTTTTAGTCAAAAAAATATCTACATTTTTCAAAAAAATATTTCATAATACGACTAATATAATGAAGAAAAAATCAAAAAATAAAATTAAATTGCAGGAAAAAGAAGGAATTTTATGAAAAATGTAGAAAAAATAATTAGGGTATGTTATAATATTACAAGAAATTGATTAAGGAATGAAGATACAGATGAAAAATAAAAAAATAAATTTTAAAAGAATTATAATTATTGCAACTTTAATTTATGTTGTTTATACTTTTTTTGTTCAACAAAAGGAATTAAATGCTTATAAAGCAGACAGTGAAAGGTATTCAGAGCAAATTGCTACTGAAGAAGAGAAAAAAGAAAAATTACTTGAAACAAAATCAAATATAAATTCTAAAGAATATATCGAGCAAGTGGCAAGAGAAAAATTAGATATGTATTTGCCAAATGAAAAAGTATACATAGATATCAGTAAATAATTTTATATAAATCACAAATTTAATGAGAAAAGAGATTAACTCTTCTCTCGTTATATTATACTTGTTTATTCAGTTATCTTAATTAAATTTTAAATTCTAGTTTTATAATTCCAAATAATAATTAAGTAAGAATTAATATATAAATTTTATAATATGGGGGAAAGTGTATGAATTTAGAAAATTATACATTAGTTGAGCTACGTCAACTTGCAAAGGAAAAAGAAATAAAAAATAGTTCAAAGCTAAAAAAAGATGAACTAATACAAGAATTGTCTGAAAATGATCTTTCAGGACAAGCTTGTGATGAAACAATCGAATCTAATGCTCATACTGAGGAATATATTGAAACAGATGTAACTTCTGGTAATATAGCAGAACCATCAAATGGATCATATAAGCTTACAAATGCAGACGATGAAATTGTTGAAGGAATATTAGAAGTATTACCAGATGGGTATGGATTTTTGAGAGGAGAAAATTATTTATCAACACCAAAAGATGTATATATATCACCTATACAAATTAGAAGATTCAGATTAGACAAAGGAGACAAAATAAAAGGTATTGCAAGATTGCCAAAGGAAGGTGAAAAATTCCCAGCATTAATATATGTTGGTGAAGTTAATGGAGAAGCACCAGAAAAGGCATATAGAAGACAAAAATTTGATGATTTAACACCTATTTATCCAGAAGAAAGAATCAGACTTGAAACAGTTCCAAATGAATATGCAATGAGAATCATTGACTTAATGTCACCAATTGGAAAAGGCCAGAGAGGGATGATAGTTGCTCCACCAAAAGTTGGAAAAACTACATTATTAAAAAAGATTGCAAATAGTATTACAACAAATAATCCAGAAATAGAATTAATAGTACTTTTAATAGACGAACGTCCAGAAGAAGTTACAGATATGAAACGTAGCATCAAAGGAGATGTTATATATTCTACTTTTGATGAATTGCCTGAGCACCATGTAAAAGTAGCAGAAATGGTACTAGAAAGGGCTAAGAGATTAACAGAGCAAAAGAAGGATGTAGTTATATTATTAGATAGTATTACACGTTTAGCAAGAGCATATAACTTATCTATACCATCTTCAGGAAGAACATTATCTGGTGGTTTAGATCCAAGTGCATTACATAAACCTAAAAAATTCTTCGGTGCAGCCAGAAATATAGAAAATGGGGGAAGCTTAACAATTTTAGCTACTGCATTAATAGAAACAGGAAGCAGAATGGATGATGTTATATTTGAAGAATTTAAAGGTACTGGTAATATGGAAGTTCACTTAGACAGAAAATTATCAGAAAAGAGAATTTTCCCAGCAATTGATATAAATAAATCTGGAACTAGAAGAGAAGAATTATTATTAGAACCAAAAGAATTAGAAACAGTATTTGCATTAAGAAAAGCTATGTCAACAATGTCAGTTGCAGATGTTACTGAAGAATTAATTACACAAATGGTTGCAACAAAAAATAATAATGAGTTTTTAGATAAGATGTCATATTTTTTAAAAAATTCAAAATAAGGTAATTATTGTATATTTATATTTTAGGGCATATAGAGAGGATGCCTTAAAATATAAATATGCAATTGCGCAAAATCAAAGTTTTGCGCAATTGAGTGGAGAGAAATTTGCCTATATACCTTATATAGCTCCTCTCCTACTACTTTTAGCTATTATTTGGCTTATATAGTATATATGCCTATAGTTTATTACTTTATATTCAATCTAATTATTATATTTATAATCTTATCCTATTACTCACTTATTTTTAACCTTCTAAAATCAATTCTAAGCCTTTTTGAATTTTTATTCATATAATTTCATTTCAAATATTTTATCATTATATATTAATATAAATTATTGATATATTTTTATCTAAATTA
>ERZ835051.14-NODE-14-length-143029-cov-16.425497_pt1 | contig 143029 bp, 115 predicted proteins | sample MGYA00519575_ERZ835051 | MGnify/ENA primary metagenome ERZ835051 (study PRJEB31850, sample SAMEA3708769) | human gut metagenome | biome: human gut; feature: human-associated habitat; material: faeces | place: China | collected 2014 ... | reverse complement strand
TCGGTGTACGCTTGGTTTTGTGGTACAGCTCGTTTTTCAGCGCGGAACGGATATTGTTCTTTATCCCGCTCCATTCGCTGCGGTTGGCCGATGCGAACTGCGCCGCAAGCCCCTTGACCAGATTTTTCGCGTCCGCAATCAGTTCTTCCGAGCTTTTTACATATACGAACCCGCGCGATATTATCTCCGGCTGGCCAATAAGCTCTCCGGTTTTCTTCTTGAGCGGTATCACAACGGTGAAAAGCCCGTCCTCGGAAAGCTGCTTCCTGTCCTTTAGCACCGCGTCGCCTATTTCGCCCACGCTGGAGCCGTCTATCAGCACGCTGCCGCTGTGCACGGAGCCGTTCGCCTTTATGCCGGACTTATTAAGCTCTATCACCCCGCCAAGCTCGGGCACGATTATGTTTTCTTCCGGTATGCCCATCTGCTTTGCAAGATCGGCATGCTGATAAAGCTGCTTAGCCTCGCCATGTACGGGTATGAAGAATTTGGGCTTTGTAAGCGTGAACATAAGGCGCAGTTCCTCGCGCCGCGCGTGGCCGGAAACGTGCACGTCCGCCATTCTGTCGTAAACAACCCTTACGCCGCGCTGATAAAGCTGATTTATCACTCTGCTCACGCCCAGCTCGTTGCCCGGTATTGCGGAGGCGGAAATAATTACCGTGTCCCCTTCGCCCACGTTAAGCTTATGCGATGCGTTGGCCATGCGGAAAAGCCCGCTCATGGGTTCGCCCTGGCTGCCTGTGGTTATTACGCAAACCTTGCTGTCGTCAATGCGCTTGAGCTTTTCCACCTCAACTATCTTTTCTTCGGGGATATTAAGATAGCCAAGCTCCGCCGCAACCTTGGTTATGTTCACCATGCTGCGCCCCTGGAAGCATATTACCCTGCCAAAGGATATGGCAACATCCGCGATCTGCTGAATCCTGTATATGTTTGATGCAAACGTGGCCACTATCACGCGGCCGTCCGCAATGTCAAAATAATGCTCAAACGTTTTGCCTATTTCGCGTTCGGATATAGTGTGGCCTGAAAGCTCGGCGTTGGTACTGTCGCTCATCAGCGCAAGCACGCCCTTTGATCCGTAATACGCAAACCTGCCCATGTCCATGGGTTCGCCGTCCAGCGGAGTGTAGTCCACCTTAAAGTCGCCCGTATGGATTATGGTACCCACCGGCGTAACTATCGCCAGCGCCACCGCGCCCGGTATAGAATGGCTGGTCTTTATAAATTCCGCCGTGAAGCAGCCAAGCTGCACCTTGTCCCCTGGCTTTATAACGTTCAGCTTTGCGTTCTTCACGCGCTCCTCTTCAAGCTTGTGCTCAATAAGCGCGCAGGTAAGCTTTGTGCCGTAAACCGGGGTTTGAAACTGCTTTAGCGCGAAAGGCAGCGCGCCTATATGGTCCTCGTGACCATGGGTCACCAGTATACCGCGCAGCTTGTCCGCGTTCTTTTCAACGTATGTCATGTCCGGTATAACAAGATCTATGCCCGGCATGTCGTCATCGGGGAATATAAGCCCGCAGTCTATTATTATCATGTCCTTGCCGTATTCCAGCACGGTCATGTTCTTGCCTATTTCGCCCACACCGCCAAGCGGGATTATCTTCAGCTTGTTCTTTGCGCGGCCCGTGCGCGCGCTCTGCGCCTTCGCTGCTGTCTTTGCGGCGGATTTTGCCACGCGGCTCGGCTTTTCGGCGGCGGCCTTTTCGGTTGTCTTTGTGCGGCCCTGTGCGCGCGGCCGCGCTGCGCTGCGCCTGCGTGCGCCGGTCTGCGCGCCCGCTTCGGCTTTTCTTCTGGTTCTTCCGCCCGCCTTCTTTTCGGCAGGCATTTCAATGTTATCCGTCAAAAGTTATCCTCTCTTTCGTATCTTTCCATATATCTATACAGTTATATTATACTATGATTGTTATTGCCCAACAAGGGGCGTATTTTGTGAACAAATGGGGACGGGCGGTAAAGCGCCCATTCGCCGACAAGGCTGCCGCAGTACAGTGCATCGCTAAGCACGCCAAAAGCCTCCCTTTATGAGGGAGGTGGATGCGAGTAAAACAAGCAGACGGAGGGAGTAAACCGTGGCTCCGCTGTTTACGGCAACCCCTCAGTCAATACGCCTTGCGGCGTATTGCCAGCTCCCCGTGCGGGGAGCCTTTTGAATGCAGTACAAACACGGTGTACAGTGCCGTACCCCTTCGCGGAGCGATCGTTGTTTAACTCCCTCAGTCTCGCCTACGGCTCGACAGCTCCCTCGACAGGGAGCCTTTTGGCGGTATCCCCTACTTCTTCGTTTTTGGCGTGAATATTGCCGCATTGAGCGCGCCGAAAGCTATTGCCGCGGCAACACCGCCGGCGGTGGCCCTTATGCCGCCGGTGAACGCGCCCATAAGCCCGTCCTCCATTGCGCCGTCTATCGCGCCCTTGCCAAGGGCATAGCCGAAGCCCGTAAGCGGAGTCGTGGCCCCCGCGCCAGCCAGGCGCACCAGCGGCTCATATAGCCCAAGCCCCGTAAGTACCACGCCGCTCACAACGAACAGCACCAGCACCCTTGCGCTAGTAAGGCGGGTAAGGCTTATCAAAAGCTGGCCTATTACGCATATCGCCCCGCCTATAATAAACGCATAAATGTATGCGGAAAGCTCCATTGCTTATCTCCTTTCTATCACCACGCCGTGCGCTATGCCCGGTATGCTTTCGCCCTGCAAGCCCGCCGTGGGGCTCATGAGCGCGCCCGTAGCCATGAACAATATTCTATTGTATTCGCCCGCATCCATGCGCGGCAGTATGTAGCCGTTCATAACAACCGCGCTGCACCCGCAGCCGCTGCCGCCGCACACAGCGTTCTGTTCGGCGGAAAATATTATATTGCCGCAGTCAAGGTGCCGCGTTCCGGCGTCTATACCGGCATCGTTGAGCAGCATAAGGAAAAGCTCGCTGCCGAAGGAGCCAAGATCGCCCGTGATTATCAAATCATAATCCTCAACCGTGCGCCCCGTATCGAACAGGTGGCGTTTTAGCGTATCCGCCGCCGCGGGAGCCATTGCCGCGCCCATGTTCGCCGCATCCGTTATGCCAAGGTCAACAACCCTGCCTATCACCCCTCCCGCTATGCATACGTTTGAAAGCGAGCCTTTGTCCGCGCAGCCGCTGCCGCTCAAAAGCGCGCAGCCCGCGCCGGTTACGGTGCGCTGGCTTGTGGGCACGGCCTGCGAGCCCATCTCCAGCGGCAATCTGTACTGCCGCTCCGCCGTGGAAAAATGGCTACTTGCGGCGCAGGCTACTCTGTCCGCAAAGCCGCCGTCTATAAGCATGGAACCTATCAGCATTCCTTCGGCCATTGTGGAACACGCGCCGTAAAGCCCAAGGAACGGTATTTCAAGCTCCCTTGCCGCAAAGTTGGCCGATATTATCTGGTTCAGCAGATCTCCGCCCAGCAATATGTCCACCTGCATTGGCGTAAGGCCGCCCTTTTCAACGGCTGTACGCACCGCATGTTCAAACATTTTTCTTTCGGCCTTTTCCCATGTACCCTCGCCCCAAGTGTCGTCCTCAAGGGCAACGTCAAAATAGCTGCCGAGCGGGCCTTGGGCCTCAACGTCGCCAACTATCGTTCCACCGGAAATAATGCGCGGCGGGTCGGCAAAGAAAACGGTTGATTTGCCTTTGCATTTTGTACGCATACGCCTATCCCTCCGCTAAAACCGGCCCGTTATAAGGCAGGTTATTATGCCCACTATAACGCTTGCGCTTATTCCGTAAACAAGCACCGGCCCCGCTATCGAAAAAAGCTTGGCGCCAAGGCCAAGCACATAGCCTTCCCGTTTGAACTCCATCGCTGGGGACACTATTGAATTGGCAAAGCCGGTTATGGGCACCACGCTGCCCGCGCCCGCCCACGCGCCTATTTTATCGTATATGCCAACGCCCGTAAGCGTTGCCCCTATAAACACAAGCACTATCGCCGTAAATGCGGCAACGTTTGATTCGCTGTAATTTAGCGTAAGCTTTGCAAAATCGTGTATAAGCTGACCTATGCAGCATATTATTCCGCCGGACACAAAAGCGCGGATGCATTGGGAAAGCGTTTTGCTTTTGGGCATCCGCTCGTTAACGCGCCGCTGATAATCCTTCTCCTTCGCCGAAGGTATACGTTCGTTCTTCATTCTTAGCCTCCTTCTGCCGTAACGCCGAACTCATATAAGGAGTATTGGCATTATGGGGAAGGATTATGCCCGATGGGTTATGCGCCGCATCATTTGATTTATTGAATCGTAATCGCCATAGAACGAATTTATGCTTGCCGTTATCATTTCTTCAGCCGAAACGGATGAAAAATCCACTTCCCAGCCCAATCTCGCAGCAAGTATCTCTATAAACGCTCTTTGTGTTCTTCCGTTGCCTTCTCTAAAAGGATGTATAGCGTTCAATTCCGAAAGATAGTAAGCTAATTCCAAATAAATCGAATCTTGCTGCATCATAGCCGGGATATTCATATTAAGTTTTTGGAACAACTCATCGAGTTGTAAATCTATGTATTGAAATGAGCAGAAGCTTGAACCTTTTGAAATGTTCACCGTTCTTGTTTTCCCTGCCCATTCGTATATATCTTGGAATATGTGGTAATGCAGTGCTTTATAATACCCAGCGTTTAGCTCTCCGTTGGGAGGCTCAAGTTTTAGTTCCAATATTCTTATTGCCGTTATATTCCGCTCCGCTTCAATAAGTTTTGAAGCATCTTTTATATTCAGCTTATTTTTAAGTACTTTAGATTCGGGGTAGCAATATGTTGAATCATGTTCATATTCATAATCGCGCATATTGCTTCCCCTATTTCACCGTATATTGATCAACAAGTTCCTTTATGGCATTTGAGGTCGACTGGCGTCCGCTTGCGCAGTCCTGCACCCGCTTCAGCTCGCTTTCGCTCAGTTTCATTCCCTCCATGGCCATTGTCGATGCTACCTGGGCAACATATTTGTAATCGTTCTGCATACTTTTGCTCCCTTCACATTGATATTATATCATATTTCCGGCAGTATCAAAAGCATCGGCATCCCCGTTTTTCCGTCTTTCGCCCGCCCTTTTTTCCCTGTCGTTGGGTAAGCCCGTGCCGCCGGGGGATATCAGCTCCTGCGGAGGGCGGGTGAAGCAGGGGCGCGTATCAGCGGCGCAGCTCATATGCACCCGCCATTATGAACCGCGCGCCCGCAAGCCGGTTTTCCCCCGGCGGGGATACGAACGCAAAGTACAGCACCGCGCACAGCGCCGCGCACGCCAGCACGCTCAGCGCGATAAGCAGCAGTTTTTTCGTTTTCATATATCAAAAAAGCCCTTCCGTTTTTTACTTATTATCTGCGGAAGGGCCGATATATATGCTTTTGTGCTTAAAAATCGAAGCCGAAGCCTATGCCGCGCACGTCCGCAGCCTTTTCGGAAAGCTTGGCTATGGGGAAATCGTTCATATCAACAACAAAATTCTTGCTGTCCCCGCCTTCAAACAGGGCATTTTTTGAAAAATACCATGCGCCCATGAATCTGCCGTTTTCGTCATAAAATCCGGCGAATATCATGTTTGCCGCGCATGCGCGCCCCTCTTGGCAGGTCAGCCTGCCCGAAAGCGTTGTTACGGAAGGATAATTGTCCGCAATGTACAAATTGTCCACCGTTATGCGCGCGCCGCGCTCGTCCCGCTTTTGGGCGGTAAGCGAAGCGTTAAGCGTTATCGTTTCCCCTGCGGGTATTGTCGTTTCGCCAAGCCAGCGGGCGATATACCCCGTCTCCCCCGGCAGCAGCACGATATAATCGCTCAGCTCCGGCACAAATTCCGCCGTTTCGCTTGCGCCGGCGGCCGTGATGGTAAGCTTCACGTTTGAAACAGCTATCGGGCAATCCCCGTCGTTTTGGTATTCCACCGCGGCGTAAAGCCTTGTCTTATCGCCATCCGCATATGAATATGCCGCCGTGGCCGTAACGCGGGCGGATGCATTAGCACCGTATGCGGCTGGCGTAGCTTCCGCATCGGGCGCAGCCGTGCCTTCCGGCGCGGCAGTGGCAGCCGCATCCGCAAGGGCAGGCGTTTCGTCCTTCGCCCCGCAGGCGGAAAGAATAAATATTGCCATAAGCGCGGCAACGGCCGCAATGGTCTGCAAAAAAAACTTTTTCATATCTAAAATTATAACACAGCATGAACAAAATGCAAAAGCACATTTAACGAATTTGCATTATGGTAATAATATGCTAAAATATAGGCGGAAGCATAGGCCTCGGCCTTAAATTTAGATCACAACAAACAAGGAGGACTTACTTATGAAAAAGACGGTAAAAGACGTTGACGTGCGCTCCAAGCGCGTGCTTGTCCGCGTGGACTACAACGTTCCGCTGGATGCAAACGGAAACGTGAGCGATGATAAGCGCATAACCGCCAGCCTGCCCACGATAAACTATCTGCTTGAGCAGGGCGCGCGGATAATACTCTGCTCCCATCTTGGCCGCCCCAAGGGCGAAGTGAAGAAGGAGTTTTCCCTTGCGCCGGTGGCGAAGCGGCTTAAGGAGCTGCTGCCCAATGTGAACATATATTTTGCCTCCGACTGCATAGGCGAAGAGGCGCAGCAGAAGGCCGCCGCGCTGAAGGATGGCGAGATACTGCTGCTTGAAAACCTCCGCTTCCATAAGGAGGAGGAGAAGAACGACCCCGAATTTGCCAAGAAGCTGGCCTCCCTTGCGGAAATATATGTAAGCGACGCTTTCGGCACAGTGCACCGCGCCCATGCTTCAACCGCGGGCGTTGCGGCGTATCTGCCGGCGGTGGCAGGCTTCCTTATCGGCAAGGAGCTGAGCATAATGGGCGGCGCGCTTGAAAACCCCGAAAGGCCGTTCGTGGCGATACTGGGCGGCGCAAAGGTTGCGGACAAGATAGGCGTTATAACCAACCTGCTCAACAAGTGCGACACGCTGCTTATAGGCGGCGGCATGGCATACACCTTCTTCAAGGCCATGGGCTACGAAATAGGCGATTCCCTGCTGGATGCGGAAAGCATAGACTTAGCCAAGCAGCTTATGGAAACCGCAAAGGAAAAGGGCGTTAAGCTGCTGCTGCCCGTTGACACGGTGGTTGCAAAGGCATTTGCCGCCGATGCGGAGCACATGACCGTTGCCGCGAATGCAATTCCCGCCGGCTGGCAGGGGCTGGACATAGGCGAAAAAACGCGCGAGCTGTTCGCCGCTGAAATAAAGAACGCAAAGACCGTTATTTGGAACGGGCCAATGGGTGTGTTTGAATTCCCCGAATTTGCCAAGGGTACCGAAGCCGTGGCAAAGGCCTGCGCAGAGTGCGGCGGCACCACCATAATAGGCGGCGGCGACAGCGCAAGCGCCGTGAAGAAGCTTGGCTATGCGGACAAGATGACCCACATTTCCACCGGCGGCGGCGCAAGCCTTGAATTCCTGGAAGGCAAGGTTCTGCCCGGCGTAGCCGCGCTAAACGATAAATAAGTTTATTGAAAGGTAGGCTCAATTTTATGAGAAAGCCGATAATAGCCGGAAACTGGAAAATGAACATGACGCCGAGCGAAACGGCGAAGCTGATAGGCGAACTTAAGCCGCTGATTGCAAACGAAGCGTGCGACGTGGTGGTCTGCCCGCCCGCGTGCTGCCTTGCCGCGGCAAAGGACGCGCTGTGCGGAAGTGAAATCCATCTTGGCGCGCAGAACGTGCATTGGGAAAAGAGCGGCGCATACACGGGCGAAGTAAGCACGGCCATGCTGAAGGAGCTTGGCGTTGAATACGTTATAGTGGGCCACAGCGAGCGCAGGCAATACTTCGGAGAAACGGATGAAACCGTGAATAAGCGCGCCCGCGCGGCGCTTGCGGCGGACATAACGCCCATAATATGCGTTGGCGAAACGCTGGAGCAGCGCGAAAGCGGCAGCACAGCCGAAATAGTATCCGCGCAGGTAAATAAGGCCCTTTGCGGCATGAGCGAGGCGGACGCGGAGCGCGTTGTGCTGGCATATGAGCCCATATGGGCAATAGGCACGGGCCGCACAGCCACAAGCGAACAGGCAAACGACACAATAGCCGTTATCCGCGCCGAGGTACGCCGCATGTTCGGCGCGGCGGCGGACAAAATGCGCATACAGTACGGCGGCAGCATGAAGCCGCAGAACGCCAAGGAGCTTATGGCCATGAGCGAAATAGACGGCGGCCTTATAGGCGGGGCAAGCCTGAAGGCGAACGATTTTGCCGCCATAGTGCATTACGATAAATAAAAAGGACGATACGGTTATGAAGAAAATGACTGCGCTCATAATCCTGGACGGCTTCGGCATAAGGGAGGAGAGCAAATATAACGCCGTAAAGGCGGATGGCGTGAAGAACATAACAAAGCTTTGGAACGAATATCCGCATACGCAGATAGCCGCAAGCGGCCTTGCCGTCGGCCTGCCGGAAGGGCAAATGGGCAACAGCGAGGTTGGCCATCTTAACCTTGGCGCGGGCAGGATAGTTTATCAGGAGCTAACGCGCATAACCAAATCAATACAGGACGGCGACTTTTTTGAAAATCCCGCCTTTAATGCGGCAATGGACAGCTGCAAGCAGCGCGGCACAAAGCTGCACCTTTTCGGCCTGTGCTCCGACGGCGGCGTGCATAGCCACCTGAACCATCTTTATGCCCTTATAAAGCTTGCCAAGCAAAAGGGGCTTGAAAAGGTGTATGTGCATTGCTTTATGGACGGGCGCGACGTTCCGCCCGAAAGCGGTAAGGGATACATTGAGCAGCTTCAGGCAAAGCTGAACGAGCTTGGTTGCGGTAAGATTGCAACCGTAATGGGCCGCTACTATGCAATGGACAGGGACAACCGCTTCGAGCGCGTTGAAAAGGCCTATGCCGCAATGACATACGGCGAAGGCGTATACGCGGCAGACCCCGTGAAGGCAATGCAGGCTTCCTATGACGCGGGCGTTACGGATGAATTCGTCGTGCCTGTGGTCATAACCGAAAACGGCGCGCCGATAGCCAAGGTTGAAGCGAACGACAGCGTTATATTCTTCAACTTCCGTCCGGACAGGGCGCGCGAGATTACCCGCGCATACCTTTTCGATGATTTCACGGGCTTTGAAAGGCGGAACGGCTGCTTCCCGCTCACCTATGTTTCCATGACGCAATACGATAAAACGTTTGAGGATAAGCTGATGGTTGCATTCAAGCCGGAAACGCTTACGAATACGCTTGGCGAATACGTGTCCGCGCATGGGCTTACGCAGCTGAGGATAGCTGAAACGGAGAAGTACGCGCACGTTACGTTCTTCTTCAACGGCGGCGTGGAGGCCCCCAATCCCGGCGAGGACAGGGCGCTTATCCCCTCCCCCAAGGTGGCCACATATGACCTGAAGCCCGAAATGAGCGCGTATGAGGTCACGGAAGAGGCCGTGAAGCGCATAAACAGCGGCAAGTACGACATGATGATACTCAACTTTGCCAATCCCGACATGGTAGGCCATACCGGCGTTATGGAAGCGGCGGTAAAAGCCGTGCACACCGTTGACGAATGCGCTGCGCGCGTGATAGACGCAATACTTAAAAACGGCGGCCGCGCGATACTTACGGCGGACCACGGCAACTGCGAGCTGATGGCGGAGGCGGACGGCACGCCCTTCACCGCGCACACAACAAGCCCCGTGCCGCTTATACTAATCGACCCCGCGTACAAAGGCGCGACGCTCCGCGAAGGCGGCAAGCTTTCGGACGTTGCCCCCACAATGCTGAAGCTGATGGCCCTGCCCCAGCCAAGTGAAATGACGGGCGAAAGCCTTGTGTAATCAAAACCGACAAGCAATAAATAACCCCCGCGCTTAGATGGATGTTCATAAAACAGTCAATGGAGCGTATCGATACAGATACGCTCCGTTTTTCATGCCAACATACTATGTAAAGGGGTGCAGCCCCTTGGCTCTCCCTTTGGGAGAGCTGTCACCGTAGGTGACTGAGAGGGTCTTGCAGCCTTTTTCGAATAATAAGATCAATTTGTTCACACACATTACGGAAATCCCTGTCGATATCCCGGTTGGAGAATCGCAAAACCTCCAAACCAAAGGACATCAGGAATTGAGAACGTTCAGCATCATAAGCAAGCCCCTGAGGCTCGTAATGTTGAGAGCCATCTAATTCAATGACAAGTCTGGCCGAAGCGCAATAAAAGTCCACTTGGTATGGTCATTGTTTGCCCTCTCCGTCCTCGCTGCGCTCGGCCACCTCTCCCAAGGGGAGAGGCAAGATGTATTCCCGGGTACTTCTCCCCTTCGGGCACTCGCTGCGCTCGGCCACCTCTCCCAAGGGGAGAGGCAAGGGATGCTCGCACGGTACACCGAAAGGTGTATAGAAGTGCGCTTTTATCAGTTCGGCTTTCCGGTTCACCCGGCTTACGCCTGCGGTGCATCCGCAGTGCTTTCGACGGCAGCAGCTGTCTTTTTCTTTTTTCCGAGATTTTCAGCCGAAATTTCACCTGCTTTTGCAAGCGCAAGCTTTGTCAGCACGGGGCCCGCAAGTTCATAAACAAGTGTTGCAAACAGTGCAACCGTCACAACCTGCGCGGAAAGCGTTTGCGGAAGGTCGCTTGCGGCAACCATCTGCGCCATGCCGATTGCAACACCTGCCTGCGGAAGCAGCGTAACGCCGAGGTATTTGCGCACCTTTGGATCGGCATGGGACATTGCCGCTCCGGTGAACGCGCCGAAATACTTGCCGGCGGAACGTGCAATGATATAGATAATGCCGGGAATCCCGACCGTCAGCAGGATTGAAAAATCAAGCTCCGCACCCGAAAGCACGAAGAAAAGCATGAATAATGCAGGCGTCCAGCCCTCGCAAAGCTCCATCGCAATGACAGAGTCGCTGCGCATGTTTGCAAACACCGCGCCAAGCATCATGCATGTCAGCAGGGAAGAAAGCTCCCACATTTCCGAAAGTGCAACGCAGGCAAAAACCGCCGCAAGCATCAGGCAGAGACGGTTTGCTTTGGACTTGAAAAAGCGCATTACAAACGCAAGCACGGCACCCATAACGCCGCCCGTAAGCAGGGAAAGGCCGATTTCGCGCAGCGGATCAAGCACGATTGCCTGAACCGTCAGCGCATCGCCGGAGGCAAATGCCTGTGCAAGCGCAAAGCAGAGGGAGAAGATCATCAGGCCGACCGCATCATCAAACGCCGTAACGGGCAGGAGCGTGTCCGTAACGGGGCCCTTTGCCTTGTATTGGCGAACAACAAGCAGTGTTGCGGCAGGTGCCGTTGCAGCCGCAATTGCACCGAGAAGCAGCGCACGGGGAACGCGGTATTCACCCGGCACAAGCAAAAGCGCAAGCAGCACGAGCAGCACGGTCATAACAGCCTGCACAACTGTGATAACGACAATCTTGCCGCCGAGTTTTTTCAGCAATGACAGCTTAAATTCGCCGCCGATCGAAAAAGCAATGAAACCCAATGCGGTGGTTGTGATAATCTTTGCGCTTTTGATATCAACGTTTGTGACAAGTTTCAGCACAAAGGGACCTATCAGAATGCCTGCAATAAGGTAGCCCGTGACATTGGGCAGGTTGAGCAGCTTCATAAGGCGGGACAGGGCAAGGCCGCCCGCCATTGCGATTGCAAGAATCAGCAGAATTTTCATGTTGTTTTTCCTTTCAGTTCGAATTCCGCCTTTTATCCGGCGGTGCGAATTTTCGACAAATTTCGCGCACACCGGCGCGGTGGAACGTGCGCCGCTTTTCTGCCGCGCACCAATGAACACGCTGTCGGTATCTTTCAGCGCGCTTATTCTTCGGAATGCCGCCGAACGGCGGTTTCCGTTTTATATTTACTTAAGTCGGTTTTCGATTATCATTCCGCGTGCGTTATTCCGCATCGATTCCTTCGAACGAAAGTACGGGCAGCGTGAACATGACGCCTTTTTTGCCCAATCCGTGCGTGTTGCGGCGGATAACGCGCTTTGCATGCTCAAGTTGATCATCGTTCAGCAGCAAAAACGCAGTGTGACTGGATTCAAAATCATGGCTCATGATTTTGCTGACTCGACCGAAAATCGGCGGTGCGTCAACGTTGCTGTTCAGCAATGCGTGTTTAAGGCTTGTGGACTGAAAAACGATGCCGTTCATTCCGTGTGCGCGAAGCCCTTCAAGCGTTGCAAGAAATTCATCGCAATCGTCGATCGTGATAACAAGAAGCTGCATGGATTAACCCTCCTTCAGACTCTTTTTTATATGCAATGATTATAGAACCGATTCGGGGAAAAGTCAAGGGCACGCAAAAGACCCGCACGTCCCTTTAAGCAAATTAAGTATAAAGCAAATTAAAAAAGCCCTTGCAAAACAAGGACTTTTTGTTGGTACACCTTCAGGGGCTCGAACCCTGGACACCCTGATTAAGAGTCAGGTGCTCTACCAGCTGAGCTAAAGGTGCATTCACTCTTTCAAGTGCATATCACATTATACTCGGATTTTGTACAAAGTCAAGACCGTTTTGGACAGGATTGAAGATATATTTTTAGAACAATCTCCCTGCAAACATCTGAGGCACTGTTTGCAGGGAGATCAATCAACCGCTTGATCCTTCTATATCAACGAAGTGTAGTTTTAATTCGCTGTCCCTATGGTTACGCAGTCTGGTACCTATAGTATCGAAGAACCAATTTCGTTCTGCGGTAATACGGACATTTCTTTATCGTATGTTTGAAAACGCCTGCATTACCCCATTTTGACATAAGCATGTACTTTCCACTCACGTAAACAATCGCAGAATGAGTCAGCTCATTTTTATGGGAAAATGTTACCCTGTTCCAATTGCTAACCCCTTGAGGGAGTTTTTTCCATCCCTTTTTTTGCGTTGCTATAAGTTGTGCGGAATTCACAAACAGTGTCGGATCATCTATCCAATAGATGTTGTCGCTATGGATATTATACCACGCATATGAATGGCAATTGTATTTTACGGATGCTGCTCTGGCAATTTCGGCTTTATATTTTTTCTTAAGCGAATTATCCATCCTTGTTTTTTGACTTGGTGTATACTCGCCTGAAATCCATTTCTCTGCCAAAGTTCCGTTTTCCAGTACCACCCATTCGACCGTGGGCGCAAGCGACTGATTGTTCAGTGCTTCTGCCACCTCTTCATCGGTACAGCCTCCAATACAGAGAATGCATGACAATACTGTCAAGAAAGCAATAACGTAAGCTACGCCACTTCTGACTTTCGCATTCATCAGTTGCTTCCTCCCCCAATCACAAGCCGTACCCTTGCAGCCATTGCTCCGAGATCCGCATTGCTTATTTTGCTCGGGACAAGAACGCCGGTTTCGGCAAAAGTTCTTGCGCCGTCGGAACCGTTGACAATGCGCGCAAATTCCGAATCCGCCCGCATAAGGCTCTTCACGCCGAGATAAAGCGTCTGGGTGATGCCGTATTCATCGTTCCGTGCGTTCATTATCTGCGTTGCCTTGTTGTAGCATTCGGCCGCAAGCTCGCGGCACTGTTCATCGGTGAGCTTTGCAAGAATTTCCGGCTGTGCAAGCATTGTTTCAAGATAGTCCAACCTCAGGCAGGCCGATCTGTCGAGTTGGCTCTGATCGTTGAGCTTGTATGCCTTGTAGAGATTGACAAGAACCGTTCCCGCATCCTCGCGCGCGGCAAGCAGCTGAAGTCCGTCATAATCCTGTTTGACAACGTCGAATCCTTCCAGCATTGATTCGTAAACGAACATATCATCAAACAGGTTATAGTTCATGCAGTACAGCACAAGCTCCGCCGTTGTTGCATTCCGCGCAGTTTCCGGCAATTGGGAAACCTCCCGCATTTCTTCCGCATCTTCAAGCAGATCCCACTCCTCGGGCGTGTCGTAAGGGTTGATAACGCTTTTATACACGTTTCCGTCCTTTACGGGCAGGAAGCCTTCGGGTGCGGTGAACCAGTCGGAAAGAGCGGAATCGTCGTCGGAATCCTCAAATTCGTCGCTTTCACGCAGCCGTACCACACGCTCGGCATATTCGTTGAACGCCTTGCGGATGCGCCTGCCGTCCTCCGCACGCACTGCACGCGAAGCAACGCCCACAACCGCCGCCGCAATAATTGCGACACAAACAACAATGCCGATAATCTTTACGCTTTTTTTCATGGTTTTCCTCCGAAAGGAATGTACTCGGCCTCAGTCGGCAATAAGTATTGTATCATTTCTAATTGACGTTGTCAATTAGAAATCAGCAATTAGAAATTAGCAATGTACATCATTCTTCACTCTCCGCTTTCCACACTCTTAATCAAAACCCCTCCACCGCTCTGCGGTCCCCCTCCCCTTGCAGGGGAGGCAACCGAGTGCCTTCAGCTCCACTCTCCACTCTCCAAACTCCGCTCTTAACTTTCCACACTCCGCTCTCCGCTCCCAATTCCTCATTTCTCCTACCTATATAAATGTACCTTTAAATGCGCCTTTCGGGCTTGCCGAACTCCTTAAAATATGGTATAATAGAATGAAGGTAATAATGCCGCATAATGCGGCAGGGCGGAGGCTTTGCGTGTACATCACCGCCGTAAGACTTTATTGTTTCAGAAGTTATACGGAGCTGCGGTTTGAGCCTGCAAAGGGGCTTAACGTCATTGTGGGCGCAAATGCGGCGGGCAAGACGAACATTCTGGAATCCGTTTTCCTTGCTGCGTTGGGCAGGAGCCACCGAACGCGCCGCGATGCGGAACTTATCAACTCCCTTTCCGACAAGGCATATGCGGGCATTGAGCTTGTGAGTGCAACGGGGAAGCACAGCATTGAACTCAAGCTGTTTTCCGGCGCACCGAAACAGGTTTTTATCGACGGGCAGCGCATCAGACGCATGGGCGAACTTATGGGCGTTCTGAACGCCGTAATGTTTTCACCCGAGGATCTCTCCCTCGTCAAGGACTCTCCCGAAACGCGCCGCCGCTTTATGGACATGGAGCTTTGCCAGCTTCGACCTGCATATTTTTACCGTTTGCAGCAATATAATGCCGCCCTCAAGCAGCGCACCGCGCTTTTGAAAACAAGTTTTCCGTTCGAACCGAACACTGAACTTCTCGACATGTGGGACGATAAGCTTGCGGAGCTCGGCGGTTCGGTCATGCTGCTTCGCCGCGATTTTCTTGACAGGCTCAGCACCGCTGCGCGGGATCTGAACCGCAGCATCACGGGCAATTCCTCTGTCGGGCATGAACCGGAAGAGCTTTTTACCTACTACAAACCCTCCGTTCCCTTCGAGGGCGACGGCGCGCGCGCCGCACTCGGGGATGCACTCTGCAAGGCACGGGCGGAGGATATCCGCCGCGGCTGCACAACCAAGGGGCCGCACCGGGACGACATCGGCATTCTGCTCAACGGGCGCGACGTCCGCGTTTTCGGTTCCCAGGGGCAGCAGCGCACGGCAGCGTTGAGCCTTAAACTGAGCGAGCTTGCGCTTATGCGCCGCGTTCGGGGCGAGGCACCGGTTCTGCTTTTGGACGATGTTCTGAGCGAACTGGACGGCGACAGGCAGCGAGAGCTGCTTTCAAGCGCATTTGATTGCCAATGCTTTTTAACATCCACAACTCTCGACGGCCTTGAACAGGTGCCGAACATGACGGTGTTTGAATGCAGCGGCGGCAAACTCAAAAAAATTCTGTCAGCAGAAAATTGATTCTGTGTTGATTTAACATTGTATAAATAAACGCCGTTTTGTGGTTGTTTTAAATCATACGGTCGGCGTTCTCCCCAAAACAGCCCGACATAAAAATCCCGGCGGACAGGGCTCCGCCGGCGGCGGCTTTTCAAAAATGCCGCGGGTTTTACTCTGAAAGGAAATAATTTTAAAAATGGAAACGACTTATAACGCTTCGCAAATACAGGTGCTTGAAGGATTGGAGGCCGTTCGCCGCCGCCCGGGCATGTATATCGGTTCAACCGATTCAAGAGGCCTGCACCACCTTGTTTATGAAATCGTCGATAACTCCATCGATGAAGCAATGGCGGGATTCTGCACTCATATTTATGTTACCATTCATGCGGACAACTCCATTACCGTTGTTGACAACGGCAGGGGCATTCCCGTTGATATTCATCCCAAAACCGGCAAATCCGCGCTTGAAGTCGCACTCACAATGCTTCATGCGGGCGGCAAATTCGGCGGCAGCGGCTATAAGGTCTCCGGCGGCCTTCACGGTGTCGGTCTTTCCGTTGTTAACGCATTGAGCACGGAGCTTACCGCCGAGGTGCGTCGGGACGGGCATATTTACCGGCAGATCTGCCGCCGCGGCATAAAGGTCACGGAGGTTGAAATCGTGGGCAACTGCGGAGCGGACGAGCACGGCACAACGATTCATTTTGTTCCCGACGAAGAAATTTTTGACGAAGTGAACTATGAATACGACATCCTTGTTCGACGGCTGCGCGAGCTTGCGTTCCTAAACGGCGGCGTGCGCATCATCGTGACGGATGAACGCTGCGACCCGCCCGTGCAGGACAGCTTCCATTACGAAGGCGGGGTTGTTGAATACGTTCGCTATATCAACAAAAACAAAGAGGTTCTGCACCCCGACCCGATTTATTTTTCCGCTGTAAAGAACGATAATCCGCTTGAAACGGCAAGCGTTGAAGTTGCGCTGCAATACAACGACGGCTACAGCGAAAATGTTTTTACCTATGCCAACAACATCAACACCATTGAAGGCGGCAGCCACCTTGCGGGTTTCCGTGCGGCAATGACAAGGGTCATCAACGACTACGCCCGAAAGTTTAAAATCCTTAAAGACAGCGACCAGAACCTGACCGGGGACGACATCCGCGAAGGTTTGAGCGCTATCATCAGCGTTAAGCTGACAGAGCCGCAGTTTGAAGGGCAGACAAAAACAAAACTCGGCAATGCCTACATAAGAACCCTTGTTGACAACGCCGTGACGGCCGGCATGACGACCTATCTTGAAGAGAACCCGGCGCAGGCAAAGCTTATTCTCGACAAATGCCTCAGTGCAAGCCGCGCAAGGGAAGCGGCGCGCAAGGCACGCGAGCTGACCAGACGCAAGTCCGTTTTGGATTCCGCCGCACTGCCCGGCAAACTTGCGGACTGCTCCGAAAAAGATCCTTCAAAATGCGAACTGTTCATCGTTGAGGGCGACTCCGCAGGCGGTTCCGCCAAGGAAGGACGCGACAGGCATTTTCAGGCCATCCTTCCGCTGCGCGGAAAGATTCTGAACGTTGAAAAAACCCGTTTGGACAAAATTCTCGGCAATGCGGAAATCAAATGCATGATAACCGCATTCGGTGCGGGCATGGATGCGGATTTTGACGAAACCAAGCTCCGCTATCACAAAATCATCTGCATGACCGATGCCGATGTTGACGGAAGCCATATTCGCACGCTGCTGCTGACGTTCTTCTATCGGCACATGCGGCCGATGATAGAGCGCGGCTATGTTTACATTGCCCAGCCTCCTCTCTATCTCATCAAAAAGGGCAATACGGAACGCTATGTCTATTCGGACGAAGAGCTGAACAAAACTCTTGACGAAATCGGCAGGGATAAAATCTACATTCAACGCTACAAAGGTTTGGGCGAAATGAACCCCGAACAGCTTTGGGACACGACAATGGATCCCGCGAACCGCATTATGCTTCGCGTCACAATGGACGATGCAATGCTTGCGGACGAAACTTTCACCCTTTTGATGGGCGACAGGGTTGAACCGCGCCGCGAATTTATTGAGCGGAACAGCAAGCTCGTTGCCGACCTTGACGTTTGATTCGGAAACGTTTCAATTTTCAAACGGCAGATTAAGAGCTTTGAGCTCTGCAATCCGAAATTATTAACCCGATTCAATGACTTGACGAACGACGAAAGGTGCGATGCACCGACTGCGGCAGGCTCCGCACCTTTCATGCAGGAGATATGATGGACGAAAACAAAAAAAGACCCAATCTTGAAATGCTCGGAACAAACGAGCTGCCGACCGATGTTGAAGGCGGCAGAATATTGCCCATAAACCTTGTGGGTGAAATGAAGCGCAGCTTTATATCATACGCAATGGCTGTTATCATCAGCCGTGCGCTTCCCGATGTACGCGACGGGCTGAAACCCGTTCACAGGCGCATTCTTTACGCAATGGACGAGCTGAGTATGCAGCCCGACAAGCCCTTCAGGAAGAGCGCGCGCCTTGTCGGCGATGTTCTCGGCAAATACCATCCGCACGGCGATACGGCGGTTTACGATGCAATGGTGCGCCTTGCCCAGCCCTTCTCGACCCGTTATCCCCTTGTTGAAGGTCACGGCAATTTCGGCAGCGTTGACGGCGACCCCGCCGCTGCAATGCGTTATACCGAAGCGCGCATGAGCAGACTTACTCTCGAAATGCTCCGCGATCTTGACAAGAACACGGTTGATTTTTACCCGAATTTTGACGAAACGCTGATGCAGCCCGCGGTATTGCCTGCAAGATACCCGAACCTTCTTGTGAACGGCTCAAACGGCATTGCTGTCGGCATGGCAACAAACATTCCGCCGCATAATCTCGGCGAGGCTGTCGATGCCTGTGCCGCAATGATTGACAATCCCGATATCACGATCGACGAGCTGATGAACTATATCCCCGGCCCGGACTTTCCGACCGGCGGCGTCATCATGGGCGATGTCGGCATTCGCCATGCATATTTTACAGGCAGGGGAAAGATCCTTGTTCGCGCAAAGAGCGAGATCGAGCAATACAAGGCCGATCGTTCACGAATCATCGTCACGGAAATTCCGTATCAGGTCAACAAAGCAAAGCTTGTTGAAAAAATTGCAGAGCTTGTTCACGAGAAGCGCGTGGACGGCATTTCCGACCTTCGCGACGAAAGCTCCCGCGCGGGAATGCGCATTGTTATCGAGCTTAAAAAGGATGTCAATGCAAACGTTGTGCTGAACAATCTGTATAAGCACACTCAGCTTCAGGATACTTTCGGCGTTATCATGATCGCGCTTGTGAACGGCGAACCCAAGGTGCTCAACCTTCGCGAAATGCTTTATCACTACATTGCGCATCAAAAGGATGTTGTCACCCGCCGCACGCAGTTTGACCTTGACAAAGCACGCGAAAGGCTGCACATCTTGGAAGGCCTTATGATCGCACTCGACAATATTGACGAAGTCATTGCCATCATCAAAGCCAGTGCAAACGGCGCAGAAGCAAAGGAAAGGCTGATTGCACGTTTCGGTTTCAGTGAACGGCAGGCGCAGGCGATACTTGACATGCGGCTGCAAAGGCTGACAGGGCTTGAGCGCGAAAAGTTGGAAGCCGAGTACGGCGAGCTTAAGCGCACGGTTGAATACCTTGCTTCCCTGCTTGCGGACGAAGGCAAACTTATGGGCGTTGTTAAAGATGAAATGCTCGAGATTCGGCGCCGCTTTGCCGACCCGCGCCGCACCGAAATCACAAAGATCGTTGAAGACATCGATATGGATGACATCATTCAGGAAGAAGACATGGTTGTTACCTGCACCCATCACGGCTACATCAAGCGCATTGCGGAAGCAACCTACCGTACGCAGCGCAGAGGCGGCGTCGGCATCAGCGCGGGAGCAACCCGTGAAGAGGATTTCCTTGAGGATATTTTCGTCACAAGCACGCATTCCTATATCATGTTCTTCACAAATAAGGGCCGCGCTTTCCGCATAAAATGCTATTCCATTCCGGAAGCAAGCCGCACCGCAAAGGGCACGCCCATAGTCAACCTGCTGCAATTGCAGACGGGCGAGTTCGTTACCGCCGCATTCCCCATCGGCAGGCAGACCGAGGGCGGCTATCTCGTTCTTTGCACACGGCAGGGTGTTATCAAAAAAACCCCGCTCTCCGATTTTTCAAACATTCGCAAGGGCGGCTTGATTGCTCAAAACCTCCGCGAGGGTGACGAGCTTATCAGCGTTGCGCTCTCCGCAGGCGATGATGAGTTCATTATCGGCACACGGGACGGAATGAGCATCCGCTTCAGCGAGCAGGATGTTCGCTCAATGGGCAGAAATGCCTCCGGCGTTCGCGCCATCAAACTCTCCGAGGGCGACTGCGTTGTTGATATGTCCATGGTCAAACCCGGCAGCTGCGTCATTGCCATCACCGAAAACGGCATGGGCAAGCGCACGGAAGAGGACGCCTACCGCGTTCAGGGCCGCGCCGGCAAGGGCATTATTGCAATGAATATCACCGAAAAAACCGGCAAGCTTGTTTGCCTCAAAGTTTCCGAAGGCAATGAGGATCTGATGCTTATCCGTGATGACGGCGTTGTCATTCGCGTTCCCGTTGACACGATTTCCGTCATTTCCCGCAACACGCAGGGCGTTCGACTGATGAAAATCGACGAGGGACACAGGGTTGCAAGCGTTGCGCTTGCGCCGCATAACGATGACGAACCGCAGAAGGGCGGGGAAGAGTCCGACGGCGAAATTTCAAATGCAAATGACAATGCAGACTCCGGCAAAACAGCACCCTCCGATACGGCGGAAAATTCCGATACACCGGATGACCTCCGATAACCGCAGCCGCCGAACCTGCCGCGCGGGCTGAAGTTCTCCGCTCTGCCGCAGTGTTTCGGCAATCAACCGATTACTTCTTCAAAAAACAAACACGGGAAGCCTTCCGTAACGGACAATGCTTCCCGTGTTTTCTGTTGATTTCGACATTGTCTCCCGCGCTCGGTATCAACCGTTGGGTAATTGGAGACAATATCACCGAATCCCCGAGTGGATTAGCGCTCAGGGTATAGATGCCCAAGCTATCATCAACTGCATACGTTATATCACGCAGTAAAAAAATCGGCAGTGCATACCAGCTAACGTAAACCCTGCCGAGAAGAGCAACCCAGGGGCGATCAACCAGCCTGTATTGCCCCTTGATTATATCAGGGCAGGAGACAAAAGTCAAGGTGCAAAAGGATGGTCGACTGCATGGCAGCGGCATAGATTGCCCGTATGCACGGCGGGGATGCTGTAGGCTACAATGTTAGCTATAGCATCCTTTTTATCCCTTATCAACCGTTTAGCGCACGTTCGGTAATAAAGTATGTGTGAAAAATACTTGGAATATGAAACAAAATTAATTCATTTGCAACTGATGAGGATCACCCCCCGCAGGTGCGGGGAAAACCCATGCTTAGCAAGCAGGATCTCGATGCGGCTAGGATCACCCCCGCAGGTGCGGGGAAAACATCTGCGTTTTTTTCGGTGTGCCTGTCGGCAGGGGATCACCCCCGCAGGTGCGGGGAAAACCGCGTCAATCTGCTCCGTTATGCCCTGCTTAACGGATCACCCCCGCGGATGCGGGGAAAACTGAAATTCTGTCTGTGTTCACGCACGATAACTAGGATCACCCCCGCGGATGCGGGGAAAACCCGATGAGGTAACAGCATATCAGGCGGAAGCTAGGATCACCCCCGCGGATGCGGGGAAAACCTGTCGGAGGGGTCGATGTAGTACAGGTCGATAGGATCACCCCCGCGGATGCGGGGAAAACTGGGATATAGCTTTTTTAACGATATTGGGAAAAGGATCACCCCCGCGGATGCGGGGAAAACCCTCTGGCGGCGGTGCAGATGACCGTACAGTTAGGATCACCCCCGCGGATGCGGGGAAAACGAAAACAGCTCCGCCCAGTCTCTGTCGGTGGTGGGATCACCCCCGCGGATGCGGGGAAAACGTTTTTCGCAGGAAAGCACCCGCTACTGCAACTGGATCACCCCCGCGGATGCGGGGAAAACGTACAGCGTCACCGCTCTTCATCGCCGCGTCAAGGGATCACCCCCGCGGATGCGGGGAAAACAACCGTGACCGCACTCAAAGCGGAGCGCGAACAGGATCACCCCCGCGGATGCGGGGAAAACTTGCCGTCGCACAGCAAGGGCATAGATTTAAGGGGATCACCCCCGCGGATGCGGGGAAAACATGCTGAAGAAAGAAACAATGACGGCGCAAGAGGGATCACCCCCGCGGATGCGGGGAAAACAACGGCAGGTTGCCGAACATTTACGCGCTGAACGGATCACCCCCGCGGATGCGGGGAAAACCGAGATGCGGGAAAAAATATCCCGACATTGACGGGATCACCCCCGCGGATGCGGGGAAAACCGCCGTACTCGTTTTTTTGCAATACCCACTCCAGGATCACCCCCGCGGATGCGGGGAAAACTAACAGCAAAGGAGGGCAAATAAATTGAGCGAAGGATCACCCCCGCGGATGCGGGGAAAACTTACCGCCCAAGAACGAGACAGAACGCACGCCGGGATCACCCCCGCGGATGCGGGGAAAACCGCTATGTTCCCGACCGCCGACAGCGGAGAATAGGATCACCCCCGCGGATGCGGGGAAAACAGCACCCGCTACTGCAACTACAGCAACGACAGGGGATCACCCCCGCGGATGCGGGGAAAACGTGCAGCAGGAATGCACGTTGCAGAGCAAGCACGGATCACCCCCGCGGATGCGGGGAAAACTTTGTCAGTGCGGCTTGCGCCGTCCGCGTTCCAGGATCACCCCCGCGGATGCGGGGAAAACGCGACTTTGCGGCAGCCTATCGGCGCGACCCGAGGATCACCCCCGCGGATGCGGGGAAAACCGCCATTTCGACTCCGGTCTTGCAGCCAAAGTAGGATCACCCCCGCGGATGCGGGGAAAACGCTGCGTTCGCTTGCCTCTGTGCGCTCTTCGCAGGATCACCCCCGCGGATGCGGGGAAAACTCAAACGCTTTCATGAAAATTGCGCTATCTCCGGGATCACCCCCGCGGATGCGGGGAAAACGTCTCGACGGGCTTGCAAGCGCACCGACGGCAGTGGATCACCCCCGCGGATGCGGGGAAAACGCGGCGCATAAGTGGGCATATCAGACAGTGATGGGATCACCCCCGCGGATGCGGGGAAAACCGATTATGGCAAAGGTGACAAAAATATGACAAAAGGATCACCCCCGCGGATGCGGGGAAAACGGGTATGAAATGGTTAGATAACTTGAAGCTCGGGGATCACCCCCGCGGATGCGGGGAAAACGCCGAAGATTGACGCAAACTGCACTGTATCGGAGGATCACCCCCGCGGATGCGGGGAAAACACGCGGCGGCAAAGGATGTCGGACAGCCAACCGGGATCACCCCCGCGGATGCGGGGAAAACGTTTGTTAACTCGTTCATCTCGCTAATACTCTGGGATCACCCCCGCGGATGCGGGGAAAACCACTATCCGCGAGTTTGGGCTGTACTCATGGGAGGATCACCCCCGCGGATGCGGGGAAAACTATATAATTTTGCGGTAGTTAGTTATTGTGGTAGGATCACCCCCGCGGATGCGGGGAAAACATGTTTTCGGACGTTATTAAATACATTGACGAAGGATCACCCCCGCGGATGCGGGGAAAACTCAATCAGGCGGTCGCGGTCTTTTGCTTTGCCGGGATCACCCCCGCGGATGCGGGGAAAACACAGCCCGCCTTCGCGGCAGAGGATTTCGGTCGGGATCACCCCCGCGGATGCGGGGAAAACGATAGACAAGGACGGCGTGATTGTCATCGGTCAGGATCACCCCCGCGGATGCGGGGAAAACCCTGCACAGCTCCGCCATTGTCTGCTCCATCAGGGATCACCCCCGCGGATGCGGGGAAAACCAGGTCGTTATACACCCGCCATGCCAGCGCCCAGGATCACCCCCGCGGATGCGGGGAAAACAAGAGGTTGCGAAATATGGCGCCGCCGTTGCGGGGATCACCCCCGCGGATGCGGGGAAAACTGCGTACACACTTGACGGCGGGTATGATGTCCAGGATCACCCCCGCGGATGCGGGGAAAACAACACAATTTCGCCTGCTATGCAAGTAAAATTAGGATCACCCCCGCGGATGCGGGGAAAACCGCTTTGTGGATTTCGCGTTCAAGCCGCCGCAAGGATCACCCCCGCGGATGCGGGGAAAACAGATGCAGTGCTCCAGTAAGCCGGGGGAGAACGGGATCACCCCCGCGGATGCGGGGAAAACCTCACCGACCGAAAGCACGCGGCGGAACGCCTGGGATCACCCCCGCGGATGCGGGGAAAACGTGTCGGTCGGCACTTTTGTAAATTTAGGCATGGGATCACCCCCGCGGATGCGGGGAAAACCGTGAATCCAAGCAGCAGGCGCGGCATGAAATGGGATCACCCCCGCGGATGCGGGGAAAACTACAGGATGAGGAACGGCCTCAGCCTTGAAAGGGGATCACCCCCGCGGATGCGGGGAAAACGCGCGCAAAGTCGCCGAAATATCGGGGTACGGAGGATCACCCCCGCGGATGCGGGGAAAACTATCGAGCTGCTGAACGCGCTTAATACGACAGGGGATCACCCCCGCGGATGCGGGGAAAACTTTCGTACAGCAACGGCACGGTCAACTCACGCAGGATCACCCCCGCGGATGCGGGGAAAACGATGTTTGTCCGGTCGAGGCCGCAGGGTGAGCTGGGATCACCCCCGCGGATGCGGGGAAAACCCCCTTAGTTCGTCATCCTGCCGGAGCAGGTCGGGATCACCCCCGCGGATGCGGGGAAAACTCGTGAAGAGCTTGTACGGCAACCGCTGAAATAGGATCACCCCCGCGGATGCGGGGAAAACCCATGCTTAGCAAGCAGGATCTCGATGCGGCTAGGATCACCCCCGCGGATGCGGGGAAAACCAGTACGGCGAGCAGGAATGCGATTGGGACATGGGATCACCCCCGCGGATGCGGGGAAAACAACCGCGCCGACAAAGTGCGACTTGATGATATAGGATCACCCCCGCGGATGCGGGGAAAACCCCGCGTGAGCGTTACACGCGGGGCTAAACCAGGGATCACCCCCGCGGATGCGGGGAAAACTATCTTCTTGTACTCGTTTCTGTCGAAAAACCGGGATCACCCCCGCGGATGCGGGGAAAACAAACATCGAGAAACTCGCAGAATACCTCTACTAGGATCACCCCCGCGGATGCGGGGAAAACCTCGGTTTGCTCTCCAAACGGCACGGGGTCAAAGGATCACCCCCGCGGATGCGGGGAAAACAGCTCGAGCGGCTGACCGTCAAATGCCGTGACGGGATCACCCCCGCGGATGCGGGGAAAACCTTTTGCCGACGCCTTCGGCGAGCCGATACACGGGATCACCCCCGCGGATGCGGGGAAAACGCAACATCATGATGAACACAATACGCCTAATCAGGATCACCCCCGCGGATGCGGGGAAAACAGTACTCGCTACTGCAACTATAGCAGCGATAAAGGATCACCCCCGCGGATGCGGGGAAAACTAAACAAATATTTGTCAATAGGTTTTTAACCGAGGATCACCCCCGCGGATGCGGGGAAAACGCTTCGGTTTATTCGCGTTGTTCCGCGGATACGGGATCACCCCCGCGGATGCGGGGAAAACCTCGGAGACCGCGTCAATGCCGTAGTCGCCGTAGGATCACCCCCGCGGATGCGGGGAAAACGCCGCGACAATGATTCCGTACACCGCGCCACGAGGATCACCCCCGCGGATGCGGGGAAAACTGGTTTCAGGCTCAAACGTACGCAGCACGTTTAGGATCACCCCCGCGGATGCGGGGAAAACTGCGTACACACTTGACGGCGGATATGATGTCCAGGATCACCCCCGCGGATGCGGGGAAAACTTCGGAAAATGCACGAAAAATTCGGGCAGGATAGGATCACCCCCGCGGATGCGGGGAAAACCCTTTCTGGTGTTCAGGATTTTCCTTTCCTTTAGGATCACCCCCGCGGATGCGGGGAAAACTTCAGTTTCTCGCGCTCGCTCCTCGGTGAGACCAGGATCACCCCCGCGGATGCGGGGAAAACGATGAATGCGGAATATATCCTACACGCTATTTGGGATCACCCCCGCGGATGCGGGGAAAACTTTATCCGTGATATACGGCAACAGGGCTTTGTAGGATCACCCCCGCGGATGCGGGGAAAACAACGTCCCACTTTAGCCACACCTCATTGTTGCAGGATCACCCCCGCGGATGCGGGGAAAACTTTCATTTCATCCAATACGCGCACGATATTGAAGGATCACCCCCGCGGATGCGGGGAAAACTCGCTGCCACTTTAACGCAATCCGGTCGGCACAGGATCACCCCCGCGGATGCGGGGAAAACTCTTCAACTTGCTGTCGATAATTCGCAAGAATAGGATCACCCCCGCGGATGCGGGGAAAACGACCCGCCACCGCCGAAGCCACCGCCGAAGCCGGGATCACCCCCGCGGATGCGGGGAAAACTTAAGTTTATCTATAGTCCGGCGGCGTAAGCAAGGATCACCCCCGCGGATGCGGGGAAAACTGAAATTTCAAATTTTGTCATATTTTTGTCACCGGATCACCCCCGCGGATGCGGGGAAAACCGCCCGTGATTGCGGACGCGCTGCCGACACTGAGGATCACCCCCGCGGATGCGGGGAAAACTGCGCTCGCCGTTGCGGACGGTGTTCCTGCAACGGATCACCCCCGCGGATGCGGGGAAAACCGCGCCACAACGTCGGTATATACGTTGGGCAGGGGATCACCCCCGCGGATGCGGGGAAAACTTACCCACAATCATAATTGAAATCGTCAAGTCAGGATCACCCCCGCGGATGCGGGGAAAACTTAAGGCTACAAATATCGATGGTCAAACAATCAGGATCACCCCCGCGGATGCGGGGAAAACCGCTTGATTCGAGTTTCACGGCGTCCCGCGACGGGATCACCCCCGCGGATGCGGGGAAAACCCGTAGCAAGGAACTATCGGGAAGCCGTTGTAGGGATCACCCCCGCGGATGCGGGGAAAACCCGGAGGTTGACCCCCGCCTTTTTTGCGAACCTGGATCACCCCCGCGGATGCGGGGAAAACCTTTGTTTTCAGCTCTCGGCGGCAACAACAGCAGGATCACCCCCGCGGATGCGGGGAAAACGGCTTGTTTACTGCGCCTGCGTTGATGTAAACGGGATCACCCCCGCGGATGCGGGGAAAACTCACAGATCACCTCGAGATAGTCACAGTCACTAGGATCACCCCCGCGGATGCGGGGAAAACGTCTGGTTGTTTAATATATCGCGGGTCGCGTAAGGATCACCCCCGCGGATGCGGGGAAAACGACAGGAGGACCACAGTCGAGTAGCCCATAAAGGGATCACCCCCGCGGATGCGGGGAAAACGCTATATCTGAGCCTCCGGGTTTGGTTTCCTCAGGATCACCCCCGCGGATGCGGGGAAAACACAGGTGATTTTGCCTTCATCAGTGCGGAAAAGGGATCACCCCCGCGGATGCGGGGAAAACCACATACAGCGCAAACTATCAGTGTGCAAGCAAGGATCACCCCCGCGGATGCGGGGAAAACCAAAACACACACCGTAAAAGTAACGGTTGATGATAGGATCACCCCCGCGGATGCGGGGAAAACGGGGGTCATATCGATTATTTGTCCGTTAACACAGGATCACCCCCGCGGATGCGGGGAAAACGCGAACGTCGCCGAATCCATACGGTTGTACGGAGGATCACCCCCGCGGATGCGGGGAAAACTTTGTTCCATCCCACGGAAGGGACGCTCAGCGCGGGATCACCCCCGCGGATGCGGGGAAAACCTGTTCGGAGGTATCTAACATGGATTGTAAGGAGGATCACCCCCGCGGATGCGGGGAAAACACTAAAAAGATCCTTTAGGAATCAGCCTTTTTGTTCCTGAGCAGTTCAAATTTCATTTAACTTCTCAAACAGCCTGAATGTAAGTTTGCAATCCGGAAGCGCACGGTGACGTTCGCCGGCATCAATCCCAAAGTATTCGCAAAGATGCCCAAGCGAATACTGTTTAACTCCGTTCACGCGCCTGCGCGCCAAGGCAAGAGTATCTGTGCAGGAACTGCGAAACAACTTCACGCCGCAGCGTTTTGCCTCCGAAATCAGAAACCCGCAGTCAAAATCCGCATTATGGCAAACAATCGGGCGGTTCGCAACGAATGCAACAAGCCCGTTGATTGCCTCGCTCAGAGGAATGCCTTCAGCTGCAAGCATTTCATCCGTAATCCCCGTAAGGCGGACAACATCCGCACTCAGCGGTGAATCCCGCCTGACGAGCGTTTGAAATTCTTCTGCCTCTTCTCCGTTTCTTATCAGCAGTGCACCGATTTCAATAATGCCGTCCCTCTCGGGCGAAAGCCCCGTTGTTTCAACGTCAATAACAACATAGTCAGCCCGCCTGCGCGCTTTTTCAGCACGACGCGCGAGCAGCATTTTTCCGGCTCTGCTTTGCGGAGCCCCTGTTGAATTGTCTTCTGCCTTATGCAGCTTCGGAAGCGGGCGGCGCATAAGCAGTATTCCGTCAAGATCAACGGGCTCCCAGTGAGCATTATGAACTTCGAATTTCATCTGCTGTTCGCAACGCGCGCTGTAAACCATGGTTGCGCGCCCGCTTTTCAGGTTTTCGCATACCCGCGCCCAAAGTTCCGTGCGAACGCGCGCATTAATATTGCCGGCATACACTCCGGGGCTGATTTCACATAACCACTTGGACAGATCCCCCCGAACTTTCGGCGGGCAGTCGCTCAAAGTAATCACTGTCAACGTCAATCCTCCCGATAGGATTTACCGTATTCTGCACTGCCGCTGCGGTCATCCCAAAGATAGAGCGGCTTGCAGCCTTCTTCGCTGAAATCGGATTCATCGGAAAGAAGGTATTTGATATCCTTCACCATTCGCTCCAAAATATGGCTTTCTGCAAGCGCATTACGCACACTGCGCCTTGTTTGGGACGGGATATCCTCCGGAGACTCTGCCGCAAGCCGAAATGCGATCGGAATCGTGATTTCCGCCTTGTACAAATCAGCAATATCATAAACGAATGAAAGCGAATGACCGATATGCACAAAGCCGAGGCCGGGGGAACAACCGAGTGCGCAAATCACGGCGTGAGCAAGGCCGTACAGACAGGCATTCCCTGCGGACAATGCCTGATTTACCGGATCTCCTGATGAAAAATCCTCCGGATCATAGTCTCGCCCATGCCACGGAACGCCTGTTTCCTTTGACCAATGCCGATAAACGGAACGCATACGGCTTCCCTCGCGCCCGCGCAGCTGCTGCAAAGTCAGGTGAGCCACATCCTCTCCGGAGAACCGCAGACTGTACATCTTTCGAACAACGTTGAGATGCCCCCGCTGGTTCGTCACAAGAGCAGCCTGTTTCACAAGCAGACGTGAACTTCCCGTCAAAGCACAGCCCCCGGTGTAGTACCGAACGCCGTGTTCCCCGACCCAGATTACACTCACACCTGCATCACCGATAAGCTCCATTGCACGGTGAGTCACATCCGTTCCCGGGCCGAGCATGAGCACCGAAATTGCAGCGGCAGGAACATGAATGATCCCTTTTTCATCCGTAACGGTTATCGCGCTGTCCGCACGGCTCAATTTACAGTGCTCAAAGTAAAGAAAGGTCATTCTGTCGCCAATCTGCGGCAGAGACTGAACGGAAGGGCGAATCATCCCCGGAATTTCAGCCATTGATGCCTTCCCCGATGCCCACAACTGTCATAAGTCCGTTTCCGTAAGCCTTGCCCCTGCCGAGACCCTGAGTCAAAGTCTCCCGAAAGCGGGCTGCATCCGTAACCGTCAAAATGCCTTCAAAAGTTACGGAAAGCAGTCTTACTTCCTTGTTTTTTCCGCGTTTTTTGAAAGAATATCTGTTTGAATGAACAACACGGAATTCATCGGGCGCGAGTTCAAATCCGTAACTTTGCGCATGAGAAGCAAGCCACTCCTCCTGCTGTCCGACCGAAATAAGGGCTGTTACCTTTCCGCGAGCCTGCGGATCGTCTTCGCGCTTGATGCTCTTTGTGGGATTGGCTGTCAGGCGAAACCTCCAGCGGCTGCCTTCCGCAATTCGTGCAAGCAGGGGATCGTATGATTTTGTTTCAACGGTAATTCCGCCGTAACCCAGCTGCTCCGCCGCACGGGACAGTTTTGGCCTGTCCTGCGTCAAAACGAGCAGATACATCTCCCCGCCGAGCGTGTCTATGCGCCAAAGACTGCGCGCACGATTTTTTTCATCCGCGGCATCGGAAGCTTCGGACGGTTCTCCGTTCAAAACTTCAATCGCACCGTGAATCTGCTGCGGATTGACAAGTGCTTTCATTGTTTCGCGTTTCTGTGTGTTAAGCTTGATTCTCGAAAGATACATCTGCGTCCTCCAATTCTGCAAACGCGTCATGCTCCGCTGCGTCCGTATCCTTCTCCGCCTTGTTAACGGATTCATACGCCGCAACAGTGCGATAGGTATGTTTACGGCAGCGCGGGTCAAACGAAACCGCAAGGTCACGCCGCGCTTCACGTCCGATCACTCTCGGTTCGTCCGCATCCGAATTCTGCTCATCATCTTCCGAATAATCCGCATATATGTGCGCTGTCATATTGTACTTCATCCGTGAAGAATCGTCAAGCGTCGGATACGTCCGCAGCACTTTAATCAGCCCGTCCTCCTCAATATCGTTAAGAACGATCGGCAGCGTCGGAGGGCAGGAACGCCTGCCCAAAAACAGCGGAAACACCGGATGCGACAACGCGAATTCAATGCGCTCCAAAAGTTCCCGTTCTCCCTCCAATCCGACAAGGAAGACGGCATCCGAAAGATAATAACGTTCGGTAAGATATGAAGTCTTTTCTGCATGCGCCATATGGAAATCCCGAAGGAGCTTTCCCGCGCGGTCAATGCGGACGCCGATTCGCAGCGCATTCAGCTCGCGGAGCTTTTCCGGCTCGTTTCGCCGAATGCCGAGTGCCGCTGCAAGCAAGCCCACAATGCCGCTTTTTGACGGTTCCCTTCCCGTTTTTCGGATCTCAAATTTTGAATTTTCGGTTCCCCACGCCTGCAGCGGAGCGGAAAGCCGAAGAAGCAAAACAGCCATTACATGCCCTCGCTCTCGCCGAGATATTCCTTAACGCACTCCGCAACCGACTCAAGCAGTCTGTCGAGGCTCATGCATTCCGCAAGCTCTCCGACGGCTTCACCGACTGCAAATGCACGATCAGGCGCGGAGGCGTACTTATCGTAAACCTTGTTTGCGTATTCAACAAACTTTTCTTCGGATTCCTCCGAATAACCGCCGTTCTTTGCCGAAACGGGCTTTTCGAACGCACCGCAAAGGTTAACGGGCTGATCGCGCCGAATTGTGACATACACCATGCTCGGAAGAGTGCGGTTTGCAAAGGTGTTCTGTTTGCCCGTGGGCATTGAGCGAACAAACGCTTCAACAAATTTTGCCGCTGTCTCCGCCGTGACCTGTTTCCCGAGGGCATTCGAAAGCTCAACAAGGTTGACCGTTGCATAGCGATAGAGCGTTGAAGAGTTGAACTCCACCGTTCCGAGGTGACCCGCGCCGGTATTATCCTCCGGAGCAAGATCGTCAACGGCGGTGAAATAATCGTATTCGTTCTGCACGGTGTGGGTTGAAATGCTGTGCGCAACCTGCGCGGAGGCATCGCAATTCAAAGTTGCTTCGGAAGCAACCATTCGCCCGAAAAGCGCAATATCAACGGAAGGGTTGTTCTTGAGTGCTTTTTTGCAGGCATCCTTATCAGCCGTGCCTTCGGAAACTGCGATCTCGGCAAGTGCTTTTGCCTGTGCCGCACTCATGAAAAAGAGTGCTTCCGCCTTTTTATCCTTTGTTTCACCTTTCTTATCGTCTTTAAATTTCACTCCGGCGCTTGTAAGCACTTTTTCCGCAAGTTCCGCCGCTTTCGCATCGGGGTTCAGTTTCAGAATCTCCTCTGCAACCATGCTTATAACGTTCTTTGTTCTCGCCCCGAGCATATCCGGTTCAATGAGTTCTTCGCGGAACATTTCACGCATTGCATGTTTCCACGCCTGTGAGGAAACGCGCGCACGGGTCGTGCCGCCGTAAATCGCCGTTTTCGGGCTGCCGGTGTCGTCGCGGTTGACGCAGCTCGGCGGAACGGTTTGGAGTACGTGTACATCAAGATAGCATCTGTTTTTCATAGTTTTGGTTCCTTTCCACATTAGTTTTCATCATTTTTTATTTGGCGGCAGAAATCCTGTCCCCATTTGAGCCTTACTTTTGTTCTTCCTTCCGCATAGCTGTAATTATACAGGTCAACGGCAAGATCCGCATAGTCGAGTTTTATACCGTTGCCGCTGAGAAGATTTATCACGCCGCGCAGGTGGTGGTTGAGTTCGGGCAGATCCGATGCCGTTGCGATCTTGTTGAATCTGGCGCGTATGCGCTTCAACTCATCCTCGTCCTTGGCAAGTTTTCGCACCGAAGCCCCGAACTTCATTCCGTCCACATTCATCCATTCGGACCCGAAATCATGCCCCTGCTGATGCAGTGCAAACATGGTCAATGCGGTGTAAACCGCCCATTCCGCGGGCGAAGCGTTCCCGTCATTCCGATAAAACTCCTCCGGAAGATCGGTCAGGAATGCTCCCCAAATTGCGGGAAGCTCCCCGGGGGCGTGTCCGATTCCGTGCCGCAGTTCGGCAAGCTCCGCTCGGCGCTGATTCTCGGGCAGCGTTCTGAGCCGCTCGAGTTTTCGCTTCATAAAAGCGGTGATTCTTATTTCTTTTTCAGTCATTGTTCTCCTCCTTCGGATAAATTTCATTCAATTTGACCTTAAAGTAACGATAGGCGTCGGGAGCGGAATAATACCTTTCTTTATCATTCTTATCCTTTACCGCACGGCCGACAATTGCCGCCGTGCCCGCCGATTCAACAAGCTCTTGACCGATGCGCAATGCGATTCGTTTTGCTGTTTCGTGCCATTCGCGAAGCGCCTGTTCCTCCTGCTCGGATACGATTTCCCAATTCGGATCTATCCTTTCCAGCCAGTTTCGGAAGGGTAAGTCGATCTCGTAATAGTACTGTTCACGGGCGCGTTCGACAACGGCGCGTTTCAGAACTGTATCCTCCGCCGAGCCTGCCGCAAGCTCTATATCCTTTGCAAGGAATCGCAGTGCAGCGGCCGATTCGTCACATTTTTTTATCTCATCCGTAATCTTTGCCCGCCAATGTTCTCCGATTTCGGTGAGAAGATCCGTGTGAAAAGTTAACGAATCAGAGAAAACATCATTTACAAAGAAATCTTTGTCTCCGTATTGCACTGATGCTATGCTAAAGCTTATCAGCTTTCGACTTTCCGGAAGCATCTGTTTAATATATTTCGTCCAAAGTACAACACCGGGAATATGACTGCCTGCTGCCGTTTCAAATGCATACGAAAACTCTCTCCACATCTGAACGGACGAATCATGTCTGCGAGGTTGAAATTTCTCGCCTGCACGTTCATTTCCCTTGACCTTGCTCCAAACGGTCATCGGCTCAATAAACGCATCCACTTTTTCGAAGAAATCTCCGCCCAAAAGGTTGTAACCGATAACTTTTTCGTTATCATCGCGGTTAAGCCACAGCCTACGAGACTGAAGAGTGTAGAGCTCCGAGAGGTTATCCGGCATTGGAATTTCAGCACGTTCCGCAGTATTCGGAACATCCGGCTCCCACGCCGGGCATTCCGGACCCCAAACCTCCGAGAAGTTGCGCTTGTGATTCAGCAAAATAAGATTATACACAAGCGTTTCGAACAGGTTGTTCCCCCGAATTGTGATTAAACCGAGTTTTCCGAGCCACCCTGCGCCGGGGGACGGCAGATTTTTCCCTTTAGGCTTTGAAGAAGTATCATCATAATTGTTTACATAAAGCAGCCATCTTGCGGCTTCCGAATAGCTCAGTTCGCTTTTTTGAACGCCGGTGCAGCCGCAGAACAGCCTGATTTTGTTTCCGCTTTCCGAAACGGCGCCGTTCAGCTTTGATGCGGTGTATTCTGTTCCGATCTTTGCTGCTTCGGTCTGATAAAACGGCCTGTCGGGATGAAACAGCCAAAATCTGTCTTGCACGGACGCAAGATAATCCCTGATCGGTTTTTCCGGCAGGCGGCCGGCATTCCAAAGCTCTTTCCAACGATCTGCGGCGTCATCCGAATCGTACAACGGCGAAGGTTCGCCCTGCGGCGAGTATCTTGAAAAGACCGTGTGCAAAACGGCGAGCATCAGCCGCAGAATCGAAACGTTCTGCGTGGGCAGTTCGCCCGCAAGCTCAACATACTCATGGGATTTGAGCAATGCATCCGTCAATGAAAGTTCATCAACGGTGCAGTCGCTTTTCCGCGCAAGTATCCATTTTTCGTCAAGCAGATTGAATTCGATTTCCTTCATCATTTCACTCCTTTTCGTATGTTAATCCGGTTTTTATATCATAATGCAGCCGCACTTCGCCAAGCACCGCATTCAGCTCATTATCGAAAAGCAGAACAAGCTCCTCCTTCAGCAGCGCCGAATCCTGCCATGCGGAAAAATTGCTTTTGGTTTCACTCTCAAGCTGCGTAATCGTGCTGTCGATATTCCACCGTCGGCCGAAAAATCCAGGAAGGCGGAGCTTCTGCCGCGCAATGAGCAACGCCTCCTCCCTTGAGGGCGGCCTGTCCGCCGGTATGACCCGCTCGCATTCATCCGAAACGGTGTGTATCTGCCCTTCCGCATCGCGCATAAGTGCAATTACGTCAATCGATGGGTCTCCGTCACGCACGGCTTTTTCGCCCGTCTGTTCGTTGTTCGGCTTAATATCATTATCAAGCCAGCCGTCCAGGCATTTACCTTTTTTATTTGACGGCTTCGAAATCAGGTAGTTTTCTGCGCTGCGCCTTTTTTTACCTGTTCTGAGCTTGTTCTCTTCTTGCGCCTTTTTCATGCCCTCGGTCAGTTCTCCGAGCATTTCGTTATTTGTTTCATCATAGGTCTGTTGAACAAGCAGGGGAATATCGCTCGGAATCGTCAATTTGTTCGGCAGCAATGCCCGCGTCCGCATCAACAGCCATTCACCGTAAATCGCCGCACTTCCCGAATCAAAACTGTCATCCGTTTCATCAAGAACAAAGCAGCTTGCCGTTTCCAGTCCCTGCGGACGAACCCTGTTATGTCGGTGCAGCCTGCCTGTGCGCTGCAAAAGCAAATCCATCGGGCAAAGTTCCGTTATCATAAGATCAAAATCAAGGTCAAGCGATTGTTCAAGCACCTGCGTTCCGACAATTATCAGTCCGCGTCTGCTTTCCGGGGTGGAGTGTTTGCCCACACGCTTAAGTATCTGCTCCTCGCGCTTCGCACGATCCGTCATTATGAACTGCGCATGCATGATAATAACTTCGGCTTTCGGGAAAGCGGACTGCAATTCAGCCGCAATTTCCTGTGCTTTTCGCACGGTATTGACGATCACGCCCACACACCCGCCGCGTTCAACCGCATATCCTGCCGTTGCGGCAACCTCATCGCGGATAATCCTTCGAACGGATACTTCCTTATTTTCGCCGTCAAACGCGAGTGCCTTCTGCTTTACGGCATTGTTTTCGGTGTATGTCAGCAGGGGGTAAGCAAGGCTGTGTTTCCACGCTTCATCGGCAGTTGTCTTGTCAACGTGAGCCTCGGTATGCTTTGCGCGATGTTTTTCCGAATCGGTGTAAGCCTCAATAAGCTCTGCGCGGCGTTTTTCCGGAAGCGTTGCCGAAAGTATAATCACGGGAACCTTGTAAATTCCGAGCCATTTTATTGCCATATCAAGGTATTGGCTCATATAGGCATCGTAAGCATGACATTCGTCAACAACAACGACCTTTCCGGAAAGGCCGAAGTGTTTCAGCATCACATGCTTTTGCTTCAGTGCCGCCATCAGCAGCTGATCGACCGTTCCGATAACAAAATCCGAAAGCAGGGTTTGCTTTCTTCCCGAAAACCAGTCGTGAACAATGAGTCCGCTGTCCGACTCGATGTTCAAATTGCTGTGCCCGGTGAACAGCTCCCGATAGTCCTCATTCAGAGCGGCATTGCCGTGCGCAAGCTTTATCGCCAAAAGGGTTTGCTCATCCTCCGCCAACCCGCCTGCCCATTTTTCAAGCCGCGGAAAAATTCCGTTTGAAGTTGCCTGCGTCGGCATTCCGAAGAACATACCGCCTGCGCCGGCTCTTGCGGCAAGTATTTCCGAAAGTGCAAGTGCCGCTTCCGTCTTTCCCAATCCCATAGGGGCTTCGATTATGTAGATTCCCGAGGACTCTGCATCCGTTGCGGTTGAAATGATATCCGCCTGCGTCGGGTTCGGCAAAAATCCGAATCGTTCTTTAAATGCTTCGTCATCCAGTCCGAAGCGCGCCGTTGAGTTCCATATATCAGTGAAGTGAATTTTGTTCCACGCCGCCTCCGTTCGCTCGGGGTAGTCGCTGAATTGACCCTGCTCATCCGCCGATATGAGCGGAAAATATGTTGTGTTGCTTGCGATCCAGTCCGCCGTTATCAGCATTCCGGAAATAACCACCTGCGCCGGAACCGATATATCGGGAAGCGCGCTCAAATCAGAAAAACCAGCGCTTTCAAGTGAATAATCGAGCCATTCCTTCCAAAGTGAGTCAAAGAGAGATTTGTATTTCATTCCGCGTCCGTAGAAATTATCGGGGTTTTTGTATCCCCCTTCAATTTGATTGCAAACATCCGCCGTAAGCGCCGTCGGCTTTCCGTGATGCGCCCCCGCGATTGAAGCAATTCCTCTCAAACAGCCGAATTTTAAAAGTATCGCCTCGCTTGCAAGCGCATGGGGCGTTTCGGAAATCCTTTCAAAACTGCCCGATTTCGGAAGATTAACATATTCCGCAAAGGGGGAGAACTCAACCGCGTCACGTATACGTGACTGAAAAACGACGGTGACCTTTCCGATGTCATGCACAAGCGCACAAAACTTAAGTGTTGAAAAGAGTTTTTCCCTGCCGCCGCATTCAGCGCAAAGGTAATCCGAAATGCTTTCCGGCAATCTCTTTTGTGCGAGTTTTTCCATAATGCCCGCCGTGTCAAATGAATGCATCCAAAACGGCAGCCAGTCGTTTCCGTTCTCTCTGTCACTTTTTGCAACCGCCGCTGCAAGCTCTTTGGATAATCTGTTCAAATTTTTTACCTCTCAGTGCGTACAATTTCATTGCAGCATTCTGCAATTGCCCTTTAATCGGTTATATTATACCTTTATCCGCCCAAAAAAGCAACATATGACATTCAGCGTCATTCTTTCTGTTCACTGCAAATATTGACTTCGCTTATTGTGTGCTTACATGTTCTTTTTATATTTCTGACAGTATTATTCCTTCATTGAGACATATTCAATTCGATATGATAAAACGCTGCTGTACATTTTTATGTTCCGCTGCGATAATATATTAATTTTGTCTGTATTGCCGGCGTTCGAACCAAACCGGATCGCCCTTCGTTTTCACTTGAAATATTCTTAAATATGATGTACAATGCAATCGGGAGCCGTCATTGGGCAGTGCAATCTGCAAGTGATTTACAAATTTGCGTGCAGTGCCGGTTCCGATGCTGAGAGGAAACGGAGGAATAGCTTTGGAGCAAAAAGACATAAATGTCAATGTTTTTTCCGCCGCGCCGCAAACCTGTTCGGGAGAGAAGGTTTTTAATCCGAACATTTCTTCAGCTGCGCCGCAAGCATGTGCGGCAAAGCGCGCACCGACCTATTCCGAACGATTGGACAAGCTGCGCATATTTGCCGATGAAGCGGCGGAGGAGCTTCCGCAGGTATTTTACCGTGAGCTAAACGGAGGAATCATACTTTCTCCGATTACAAAAGCGCACCCGCAATCCGATCCGAAAAAACCGCTACTTGTGTTGGGTGAATACAGGAACTCGCCGCAGATGGGACGGAGCATTGTGTTGTACGGCGGTTCGATTTTGCGCAGTTACGGGAATTTGCCGGACGAAAAGCTGAAGGCCGAGGTTCGGCACATCTTGCGGCACGAATTCACGCATCACCTTGAGTCACTCAGCGGCACAAACGACCTTGAGATTGACGATGCAATCAAGCTGAACCGCTACAAGGCAAGCATTCATGCGGAATAAATTTGAAAATGCGGAACAGGACAGTAGGAAGCGGATGAAGTTATTGCTAATCAGTTTTTAATTTATCCATTGTAAGGAGTCTCGTAAATGAAATCAAAAGTGTTTTTTTCTTCCGAAATCACAGCTGAAAAGGTGGTTGAGCTTTTTCATGCGGCAGCGAATGACCTGCCCGGCGGAATTCTTCCCGGCAAAGTTGCCGTAAAACTGCATTCGGGCGAACCCGGCAATCAAAACTTTTTGAAACCGGAATTTTGGCAGCCTGTCGTCAATTATGTGCACGGAACCGTGGTTGAATGCAACACCGCCTACGACGGCGGACGCAACACAACCGAAAAACACCGTGAAACCATGGAAAAACACGGTTGGAGCAAGCATTTCACCGTTGACATTATGGATGCGGAAGGGCCGGATGCCGAGCTTTTGATTCCGAACGGCAAGCGCATCAAAAAGGTTCAGGTCGGCAAAAACATGCTTAACTATGGCTCCATGCTTGTGCTTTCCCATTTCAAGGGGCATCCGATGGGCGGGTTCGGCGGCGCGCTGAAGCAGCTTTCCATCGGCTGCGCCTCCTCCTACGGCAAGGCATATATCCACGGTGCAGGCGAGCCGGAGAAGATTTGGACAGGCGACCACGACTCGTTTCTTGAATCCATGGCCGACGCGGCGGAAGCCGTCGTGCGTCATTTCAACGGCAATATGGTTTTTATCAACGTCATGAAGAATATGTCCGTTGACTGCGATTGCTGTTCCGTTGCGGAAGATCCCTGCATGGCAGATATCGGCATTCTTGCATCACTTGACCCGATAGCTGTCGACCGCGCATGTCTCGACCTTGTTTACTCTTCCGACGATCCCGGCAGGGATCATTTGCTTGAGCGCATTGAAAGCCGCAACGGCGCACACACGGTTGATGCCGCAGCGGAGTTGGGGTTCGGCAGCAAGGAATATGAGCTGATAAAACTGTAAGCATTCAGATTTTATTTCGTTCGAAACCCGAAACCTTGTGCCGTTTTTCGGCACCGGTTCGATTCTGAGCAAAAGTTATCCGCAATTTAATCATAAATTGAGGATAACTTTTTTGATTTTGATATTCGTTTTTAAGGAAACATCCGAATAATCCGTTTTTTGCGAAACGGACTTTAACTCGGAGCTTTTCGGAAATTTTGAACGGGCGTTGAACGCTTTCGCGCTGTAAAATCCCGTCACTCCGTTTCGCCGTGAAGTATTTTTTGCAGCTCCGCAATAAACGAATCCACGCGCTGCCTGTTCACGGAATAGATTATTTTTTTGCCGACGGCATGGGAATCCAGCAGCCCCGTGCCGTTAAGGCTTGTCAGATACTGTGAAACGGTACACGGGGCAAGGCCGACCCGCTTCGCAAGCTCGCGTCCGTAGGCAGGCTTTTTTGCGATTTCCGAAAAAATATTGAATTTCGTCTGATCGCCGAGATAGCTCATAATCCGCGACACCTCGGCTGCGGAGTTGAACTGCTGCCTGCTTATTTCAACAAAATGCCTGTATAAAACGCCGAGATCAACGCTGCAAAGCCCGCTTTCCGCGTCAACATCTATATAGTAGGACGAAAACGAAACCACACTCGGGTAAATTACAATATCCTTAACCCTTTCGTCCGAAAAATGCAGCAACTCGTCGAGAATCTTCTCCTCTCCGCCTTCATTCGAATATGAGTCCGCAAACACACTTATAAGCGGCAGCCACAACGCTCTGTTTTCCGAAAAGGTTCGTGCTGCCGACGTCAAAGCAGCCTCAAAAGCATCGATGTATTTATCGCGTGTTAAAGTTAAATCGATAAGGTCAAGCTTGGAACGGCGTGACAGTTTTGACCCGTTGATCATGCGCAGCACGCTCTCGACCGTGCCGCAACATCCAAGGTCTTCGGCGTCCCCGTTGTCAAGTTTATCCTCCTCCGCATCACCGCAAACCGCCGCCGCAATGCGCTGCCAAAGCACATTTTCGGGTCTGCCGCGAATGACGGCAAACGGGTCTTCACGGCAGAACACGCTTACCTCTTCAATCAACAGCTCCGCAATGCAGTCTCCGCGGCCGCGATTTGAAGCTCTGCGACCCTTTGTTGAAAGCGGACCGAAAAGCACGTCCGTCATTTCATCATCGACCGTTGCTCCCGCAAGCGCCTCGTAAACCGCAAACAAATGCACAAAATATTCATCATACTCCTTTTCATGCGTCGGATGCCGCTTAATCAGATTATCAAGATAATCCTTCAACGAAAATCCGAATTTTTGCGCACGAAAAAAATGAAACGCTTCGAGCAACGGTATCGGCTCGCGATAAATCATTTGCTTTCCTCTCCTCCTCCAAATTCACAGTCCGAACTGTTTGATTAGAATAATAACATAAAAAGATTAAAATTGCTATTGACTTTTTTGCCTAAACGGAGTATATTTGTATTAGCAACCACTCGTATGTTTTATTTTTTTCAAACATATGGCGTTTGCAAATTAACAAAGAGGATTATCGTTATGAACAGAAAGACCCGCCTTCCCGCCGCCCTTTTAGCAGCGGCCGTCGCCCTCATTGCAGCCGTTTTTCCTTTGCTCTCCGTAAAATACGGCAGCATTGCCGCAGAGCCTGCTTATTCGGCGACCGAACAGCTCCCCCGCCTTTACGAAAGCGCCGCGCGACGCACGGCAAACCGCACCGCGCCCAAACTTTCCGCCAAAAAGCCTTCCGCAAACTCCGAATTCTATAACGAACACGACCTTAACGCCGCGCTGAGCTTTCTTGAAACTGCCGATTCCAACGGCGTTAAAAACGGCACGAAGCTTTGGGCGGACTATGATGCGAACGATCCCGAAACATGGATTTCCGTCGGATGGACGGAGGACGGCAGGCTCTCCATATTTGATGCGGACTTTTCGTCCCATCTTGCCATTCAGAGCAACGTTGCCGATGAAGTCGGGCCGGTGGGGGAACTTGACCTTTCCGGCTGCGAAATGCTCGGGAGCGTGAGCCTCGTCAGCACCTGTGTCGAACGACTGGACGTTTCCAACTGTCCGAATCTGTTTCTGGTTTCCGCATTTTATGATGAGCTTAAGTCCATCGACCTTTCCGGATGCAGCAGCCTTTATTTTCTCTGGGTTTGCTACAACAAAGACCTCCGGCAGATCGACCTTTCGGGGCTTTCCGAGCTCGGCGCGCTTGCGCTGAGCGGCAACGGGCTTGAGAGTCTCGATTTCAGCTCCAATCCCCATATTACGGAGATTGACTGCTCCAACAACAGCCTCACCGCGCTGGACGTTTCCATGCTTTCGGAGCTGCAAAGACTTCGCTGCGAAAATCAAGATTGGGAAATGCCGAACAGCAACCGCATCTCCGAAATTGACCTGAGCCACAATCCGATGCTTGCGGAATTCGCCTGCTATAATGCAGATGTTTCCGCCGTTGACCTTTCCGGATGCACCTCGCTGCAAATTCTGAATGCGGACAACTGCCCGCTCAATGAACTCGACATTTCGGACTGCTCCATGCTTTCCGTTCTTTCGATTTGCGGCACGAACGTTTCCGAAATCGACCTTACCTCTTCAGGCAGCATGACCACAATCGCCCTTGCCGGCTGCCCCATGAGCCAAGCCACCGTGGAGCAATGCGTTTATAACCATCCCGAGGTTACGGTGCTTGACCTTGGGCGCATGGGGCTGACCTCATTCGACGGTTCGCTGTTTAATCAGCTTGATGAGCTCTATCTCAACGACAACAGCTTCACGGAGCTTTCGATATCCGCACGCGATATCAACGTTGAGAATCTCGGCTCGATTAAAAAGCTTGAGCTCTCCTCCCGCGGGGAATTTGGCAGCATCGCCATGAGCGGCACAACTGCCGACACGCTCAGCCTCACGGCGGACGATTTATGCAGTTTCCGCGCCAACGGCTGCGGCTTCGACTCGCTTCCCAACGTTGTTGCGGAATCCGAAAATATGCTCGTTCTGCATATTGCAGACAACGCATTTTCCGGTTGTCTCGATCTGCGCGCATTCAGCGGACTTGTGGATTTCGACTGCTCCGGCAATGCCGTGACCGAACTTCTTTTAAACGACGATTGCGACATCAACCTCCTTGATTGTTCGAACACGCAGCTCACCGCTCTGCGCATTCCGTCAAGCTATGTTGACGGCAGCCTCTCAATTGAAACGGACGGCAGCGGGTTCATCGGCGCTGTTTTCAACGGGCAAATGACCCCCTATGTTGACGACTACGGTAATTTTCAGGAATCCCTTTCCGCCCAAGCCGTTCTGAGCGCCGTTCCCGCCGAGGGCTTTGCCTTTGACGGCTGGTACGGCTCCGGCGGTGAAAAGCTCTCCGAATCCGCCGAATTCACTTTCTCCACAGACTCCGAATGCAGCCTGACCGCAAGATTTTGCAAGGCGCCCGAAACTACGGTCGCGCCCACGGACACTCCCGCGAATCCAACGCCGACCCCCGCACCCGTTCCCGCAACCGGCACCGTTGGGCTTTCCGCCGTCGGAATCCTGTTTCTTGCCGGCGGTGCAGCAGCCGCTGCACGTTCTAAAAGGGATTGATAATCGACCGTCCCCGGTTGAATCAACGAACCTCCGAGTAATCCGACCTTTTGCGAAAAAAGGCTTGAATCTGTTGGCTTCTTCCGCAAAATAAGCCTTATATCGGAGCTTCCTTAATCATCAAGTTAACATTTCGGGAAATCTTTGATTTAAAGTTTTTTCAGGGATTCTTCACACAAAGGGTTATCCGCATTTGCGCCCAAACCGCGGATGACCCTTTGTTGCGTTAGAAAATCTCTGCAAAATAAACGTTGATGCCGAGTTTACTTAATGCGATAGAGGCGTCGGGGGAGTAATGCGTTACGAATCCGTTCAATATATTTTTCTTTCACGGTCGTCCCTGTTGACTCTGCCATAATGTGAAGGCTTATAATGACCGTGAGCTCAAAAAAAGCGGAGGTGCCGACACAATGTTGAAAATCGGAGAATTCTCAAAACTCACACAGGTAAGCGTCAGGATGCTCAGGCATTATGACGAAATCGGTCTGCTGAAGCCTGCCGAAATTGACCGTTTCACGGATTACCGCTATTACAAGGAGGAGCAGCTGCCCGCGATGTGCAGGATAAAAGCCCTAAAGGACATGGGCTTTTCGCTTGCGGACATCATACGCATCATGCAGCTCGACGGCGACAATGCCGCGCTTGACGCCTTTTTTGAAACGCGCCGTGCGGAGCTTTGCGCCGCCCTTGCCGAAACGGAGTACAAGCTTAAGCTGATCGATATTGCAAAAAGCAAATTGAGAAAGGAAGAAAAAATGAAATATAATCCCACAATAAAGACTTTCCCCGCGCGCTATGCCGCAACGCTCCGCACGGTCATTCCCCGTTATGAGGACGAGGGAATGGTCTGGTCCGTGCTCTGCGAAGAAACCGCACCGCTGAACATTGTTCCCGCCGACCCGTGCCTCTGCGGCGTTACCTTCCTCGACGGCGAATATAAGGAGAAGGACGTTGAAGTTGAAGCATGGAAAACCGTTAAGGGCAGCTATGACGACACCGAACACGTTCGCTTCCGTACCCTGCCCGAAGTAACTGTTGTCAGCTGCACTTGCAAAGGCAGCTATGCGCAGATGAGCGCGGTCAACGCCGCCATTCTCGAATGGATTGCCGCCACCGGATGCCGCCCCAACGGCCCGATGTTTAATATCTATCACGTCAATCCGCACGAAACTTCCAACCCCGAAGAGTTCATAACCGAGGTATGTTACCCAATTGAAAAACGATAAAACCCCGCTGCCGCACCCCGTGCACGGAGTGCCCGCCGTGCAGGCTGAACAGCTCCGCCTGAGTTGAACGCAAAATCCATGAAAGTTATCCGCAGTTTGCAAAAAAATGCGGTAACTTTTTTGATTCGAATTCAGCGTATGCTGCTAAATATCGTCAATGCACAAATCAAATCCCGCCTGAAGCTTTTGCCTCGGGCGGGATTTATTGATTCAATCAACTGTTGCGGAATTGCTTTAAAATGCTTGGCGCGGTGTACGTCGAATCAGTCAATGGGCTTCATTGTGGGGAAAAGCAGAACGTCCCTGATGGTGGGGGAATCGGTCAGGAGCATGATAATCCTGTCGATGCCGAAACCGATGCCGCCGGTGGGTGGCATTCCGTATTCAAGTGCAGCGATGAAGTTTTCATCAATGGGCATTGCCTCATCGTCGCCTTTTGCTTTTTCCTGCGCCTGCTGTTCGAAACGCGCACGCTGGTCGATGGGGTCGTTCAGCTCGCTGAAAGCGTTGCAATACTCTGCACCGGCAATGAAAAGCTCAAAGCGTTCAACGATCCCGGGATTATCAGGTTTGCGCTTTGTGAGCGGAGAAACCTCAACGGGATAATCAATAATAAACGTGGGCTGGATGAGCTTGCTCTCAACAAATTCATCAAATGCCGCAAAAAGAACCTTGCCGATGGGCGCAGTTTTATCCTCAATTTCGAGGCCGAGGGACTTTGCTTTTTCAATTGCCTCCGCGCCGTCCCTGCAGGCATAGAAATCAACACCGGTATGCTCCAGAACCGCATCGTTCATGGTTTGACGGCGGAAGGGGGGAGTGAGGTCAATTTCTTTGCCCTGATATGTAATTTTTGTAGTGCCGAGAATCGTTTTCGCGCAGTGGGAGAGCAGATTTTCGGCAAGTTCCATCATTCCGTGGTAATCGGTGTAAGCCTGATAAAGCTCCATGCTTGTATATTCGGGATTATGCGTCGCATCCATGCCCTCGTTGCGGAACTGGTGACCTATCTCATAAACCTTTTCCAAACCGCCGACGATGCACATTTTGAGCGGAAGCTCGGTTGCAATGCGCATAAAAACGTCCAAGTCAAGTGCATTATAATGGCTTATGAAGGGACGCGCATTCGCACCGCTTGCAACGGTGTTGATAATAGGGGTCTCAACTTCCAAAAATCCGCGCTCATCCAGGTATCTGCGAATTTCGGAAATAATTCGGCTGCGCTTAATGAAAGTTGTGCGAACCTCGGGGTTCATGATAAGGTCAACGTAGCGCATGCGATAGCGCAAATCTGTATCACGAAGGCCATGGAATTTTTCCGGAAGAGGCCTTAATGATTTCGAAAGCAGAGTGACTGTTTCCGCATGAATGGAGATTTCGCCTGTTTTTGTTTTGAAAACAATTCCGGTAATGCCAAGCATATCGCCAATATCATATGCTTTAAAATCGGAATATGATTCTTCGCCGATATCATCGCGGCGAACATAGGCTTGAATATCGCCTTTCGCATCGCGAAGCCCTGCAAAACTTGCCTTGCCCATAACACGTTTTGACATCATTCGGCCGGCAACAGAGACTTTTTTGCCCTCATATGCCTCGTAGTTTGCCTTTATGTCCGTGCTGAAATCGGTTTGGTCGAATTTTACAATGTCGAACGGGTTTTTTCCGGCAGCCTGAAGCGCCGCAAGCTTATCGCGGCGAATCTGAAGCAGCTCGTGGAGTTCTTCAGCGTTGACAGTGTTGTTTTCTTCTGTATTGATTATGTTATTTTCTTCCATTTATATAAATTCTCCATCATCGTAACGTGAGCCTGTCTGTTAAAAGTTATCTCCTGATCGAGATGATTTTAACCTTCATAAGACCGCCGGGAGCCTCTACATTGGTGATTTCGTCAATCGATTTTCCCAAAAGCGCAGCGCCGACAGGGGAGTCGTTTGAAATGCTCTTGGGTTTTGCGTCGATATCCGCTTCGGCAGAACCGACAATCTTAAATTCATCTTCAAACCCCAAATCAACAAATTTAATGCGAACGATCGAACCCATTGTGACTGTTTTGCCGTCGGTATGAGTTTCATCAATGATCACAACGTTTTTGAGCATCGCTTCAAGCTCCATAATCTCGAGTTCATTATGAGCCTGTGCGTCTTTCGCGGCGTCGTATTCCGCATTTTCGCTTAAGTCGCCGAATGAACGCGCAACAGCGATCTCCTCGGTTATTTCCGCCCTGCGGACATTTTTTAAATATTCAAGCTTATCTTCGAGAGCTTTTTTGCCTGCCAGAGTAAGCTGTACAACTTCTGCCATGTTTCTGCCTCCTGAGTCTGTATGTGCAAGGCAAACCTTGCGAAAGCACATACCAATTTATCCTATTATAAGGATTTTTTTCCGTGTTGTCAACAAATCGGCATGGTTTTTTTATAAAAAAACTTCCCATTTAATCCGCCGTTTGCGTCAGCGCAGCCGCCAATTTCTTTATGCCTGTTCCCGACTCACGCGGAACGCCTCGCCCGCACTCAACAGATATACCCAAGTCTCTTTCACCGGCAATCCGGACAGTTTTTGCAATGCATCCGCGTAAATTTGCAGCTGCATACGGTATGAATTCGCAACATCCCTCGGATCTTTGCCCAGTGTGCTCGTTGTTTTGTAATCTACAATGATCCACTCGTTATTTTCGGTGAAGCAGCAATCGATTATTCCCTGCACCACAACATTATTTTTGTTGACGTCCAGCAATAACGTAAACTCAAGTTCACGCTTTATCAGTGCGTTGGCGTCATTTGCGGCGGCATACATTCGTTCATACAACCCGCTTTGCAGAAAACGTTTTATTGCAAACATATTTACAGATTTCGCCTGTTGTTCGGACAAAACGCCATCCGCCGAGAGTCTTTTGAGAACAATATTTATTTCCGCCTCGGTTCGTATTCCGAGCGGGAACATTTGAAGGAATATATGCGTTGCAGTTCCTCTCTCTGCTCCGGTCAGCACGTGTTCAGGCTGCAAAAAAATCGGTACAGACGGCGAAAAATCATAATCAATCGAACGTTTTTCGCCTTTAATTATTTCCGTGACGGTGCGCTTGCTTTTTTGCTTGGTATCGTCTTCAAACGGATACCGATACTCAAGCCTGCGGCTCACGGCACTGCAAGCGGTGCTGCGGGCTTCTTCACTCCATCTGATATATTCTGCCTTGCTCATTCGGGTTTCATCAGTTGAATTCGGTGTTTTTTTTATGCATCGCAATAAAAGCTTATCCGCTCCGATTGCGCATTTTACACCCGCCGAACCCGCATTATCAAGGTTGATACCAAGCGGAAAATATGCTCCGAGCATCCAATCGAGATAGCATTTGGAATTCATTATGCGGGATTTTGACAACGGCGCAGCAAATTTCTTCAATAAATCCGCCATTTTTTTGCTTGAACCGATGATATAAAGTCTCTCTCTCGGGCGCGTCATTGCAACATACAGATTCCGCATTTCCTCAGAAACCAATCTGTCATCCTCACGCATCATAATTGCGCGGCGCAGCAGGGGAGTGAGAGGGTTTTTGCCGCGCATACGGAAACCGATTCCAAGTTCTCTGTCAAAAACAGCATCGGCTTTGTGACTTTTTTTGCTGAATTCCGACGTTGTTCCGCAAATGAAAACAATCGGAAACTCCAAACCTTTGCTCTTATGTATGCTCATTACGCGAACCGCGTCAATTGCGGAAGGCTGAGCCGCACCCATGCTGACATTATCCCTCAGACTGTCCATCAGAGTTACAAATCCGTGGAGCCCGCTTTTGCCGTTTGCAACGAAAGCCTGTGCCTTTTCAAGCAATAAATCAAGATTCGCCTGCCGAACCGCACCGCCGCGCAGCGCACCGACATAAACATAATAAAATGTCTCATCCAGAAGAGTGCCTATCAATTCATCAACGCTTAAAAAGCGACTCATTTCATGCCATCTATCAACATTTCCCAGGAAATAATTTGCCTTGCGGCAGTATTCCGCATTATTCGAGCCGTTTTGAAAGCTTTGAGCGGCCTCCGTGAGTCTGTCAATGAACTCTTCACCGTCGAAATCGGTTCGAATATGTATATACTCATCCTCATTGAACCCGCCGATTGGGGAGCGCATAACGCTTAAAAGCGGAATATCCTGCCTTCGATTGTCTATAATTCTTAGTAAATTTAAGAATATCTGTACCTCAATTGCGTCAAAATACCCATCTCCGAGCTCGGCCGCGCATGGAATGCCCTGTTCCGTCATTGCGTTTACAAATTGCAGAGCAACACCCTTCGTTCGCCGCATCAAGACCGCAAAATCAGAAAACATCGGCTTTCGCACTCGATTGATTTCCTTATCAAATACCTCAACGTTTTCAATCACGCAACGTATTTTATCAGCAACACAGCGTGCCTCGGCCTCTATGGCTTCCGGCTCATCGTTTTCCTTTGCGGAGTTATTTTCCGATTCGGCCTCATTTTCGTTTTCGCCTTTCTCATCCGAAATGTCAATTAAGCAGATTTCCGCGCTGCCGTTTGCAGTTTCCGCGCCCATTCGCAATTCGGCATTGTCGGAATAATCAATTTCACCGACATCGCCGAGCATGATTTTTGAAAACAGACTGTTCGCTGCATTCAAAACTGACGTCATGCTTCTGAAATTTGCGTTCAAATCAATTCTTTTTCCAACCGTTCCGTCATAGCTTTGATATTTCGCCAAAAAATTTTCCGGTTCGGCCTGGCGAAAGCGATATATGCTCTGCTTGACGTCTCCGACCATAAACAGATTATGACCGTTTGAAACAGCAGCAATTATTGCGTCCTGGATGCTGTTGGTATCCTGATATTCGTCAACAAAAATGTATTTGAACTTTTCCTTATATTCAGCGGCAATTTCATCGTTTTTAAGCACGGTATATGCGAGCTGTTCCATATCATTGAAATCTATAAGCGCATTTTCACGCTTTAATTCGGAATAATGCTCCGCAAACCGCCGAACGATCGCTTCAAGACTTTTCAGGCAAGGATAAATCCGCGCTGCATTTTCACGTTCAACGTCATATGAGTAGCAAAAAGCCTCGCTTATTTTTTTGAATTGACTTTTGACTTTTTCGCGATATTCCTTCAGCTCCGCAGGCGCACCGCCCTTTCTTGACGGAATTTTTGCAAAAGCACATGCCGCAATTTTGCAGTGCCAATCGGAATAAGTTTTCAGCTGCATCAGCTCGTCATAAAATCCCATATCCGTTTGAAGCAGTTTCGTATACACTTCAAATTCGGGGTTATTTTCGTTTACAAAACAATGATAAAGCTCATTCGCCATATCATAAAACGTTGAGATATTCCTTTTTGCGGAAGCAATCAGACTCTCCGCCGCCTTCTCGGAAAACGTTTCAAAGCTGCTTCCGTATGCCTCAACCGCCTCATGCAGCCAACCGAACGGATTAGGGCGTGCCATAATAAAATCATAGGTATCCTCAATAAGAGTGCAAAGCGCATCATCGCGAATAAGGGCGTTACAAAGCAAGCGAAAATCCGAATCCGAAGTTTTTTCCGCATCCGAATATGCCTCTTCCAATACATCATCCAAAGCTTTAAGGCGCAGCAATGCAGCCTCTGCGGCATCGGCGGTTCTGAACGCCGGATCAAGACCGACTATATGGCAATTACGTCTCAGAACATTTCCGCAAAAACTGTGAATAGTTGAAATATTTGCAGTAGAAATATTTATTGCCGAATCGTGCAAATGCATTTTCAGCTTTGTATCATCGGTTGACTCCGCAAGCTCCGACAACCGCCGCTCAATGCGCTGTTTCATTTCGGCAGCGGCGGGGTTCGTAAACGTTACAACAAGTATTTCCGAAACATCAGTCCCGGAAGCAATAATTCGAGCAATGCGTTCGGTCATTACTGCGGTTTTACCTGCACCCGCGGCAGCCGAAACAAGCAGGTTTCCATCCTCGTTAATTGCACGAAGCTGCTCAGCAGTCCACATTATTTTCTCCGTTCTTTCATAAACATATTATACGTCTCACTGTCAAAAACCCGGTCGCTTGAATTACAGTTTCAGCTTGTTCAGAACCTTTGCGGCAAGGGGTCTGTGCGCAACCATAGCGGCACGCGGACAAAACTCCTGGCAGCAAAAACAACGGATACATTTTTCACGATTTATATGTGGTTTTTTGTTTTTCATTTCTATTGCTTTTGCGGGACACATCCTTGCGCATTCACCGCATCCGACACAAAGACGTTTTTTTAGCGTGGGCTTATGTTCAAGCGCCGCTTTACTGATAAAATGAAGCACATTGCCTTTGCGCATGAAGCTCAATCCACGCACCGGCGGGGCTTTAAAGTCATCAACGGTTAACGCGCGAATATCACCGTATACCCTCAAATTTTTACTTGATGCAGGCGCAAAACCTCGTTCATACGCCGCTTGAAGCGTTGGCAGACCGTCAATGTTCATCCCGATCAGCTCTGCACCGACAACGTCGGCATAATACGTGCTTTTCGACGCAATTATTGCACCGATTTGGCGCGGCGTGCCGGCAGTCGGCCCGTTGCCCTCCATTCCGACAACGGCATCACAAATTGCAAGTCTCGGTTTGAAATACTCATTAAGATCAACAAGCATATCGGCAAATTCGGCATCGTTTTGAAATTTATAATGAACTTCCGGCTTTTTAAGACCCGGAATCGTCCCAAACAGATTTTTAACCGCCGCACTCATGCCAAGCATTCCGTGCGATTTCAATTTACAGAAATCAATAATTGCATCAGCCTCATCCAAATACTCTGTGTATGTGAAATTTTTTAGTACTTTTCCTTCAGGAAAGTCAACAGTTTTTTCGTTCATATTGCGATTCAGCTTTGCACCGAGCTTTTCAAGCCGATCCATGCCCGTTGCTGCGTAGACGCGATTCAGCAAGGGGAGCGAGTGCGGACCGCCGGGGCTGTCGCCTATCGTAACATCTGCACCGCGTGCCAAAAGCATTTCAACAAGTGCCTCAAGCAGGGCAGGGTGGGTTGTTGCGGCTGCATCGGGCTTTTTGAACGAAACAAGGTTGGGTTTAATAATTATTTTCATTCCGGGCTTCACAAAATCCAAGCCGTTTACCGCATTTACGGCCTCTTCAAGTGCAGGTTTGACTGCTTCGACGTTATAAGTCTTGCAGCGTACAACAGCAACATCGTAGTTTTCCAATTCAACCTCCGGACTTTTTTGTGTATTTAAAATCTTATCACAAGAAAACAAGCGTCAAGCAACCGGTATTTGCACATAATGAAATACCGATTGCAGCTGATTCATTTATAAAAGCTGCTCGTAAACATCAACAATGTGAAATTATCCGTAATTGCGGGATTCAGGTTCGAACACGAATTCAGTCTGCCGTCACTTCTGATTTTCACATACCCCTGATACGGGTTAACCGGGAAAAAGAAATTAACTTTATCATCCGGGCTTTTTATCACAAAAAACAGGCATACATCACCGTTCACAGGCAGTTCCCATGCGTTATCGCCGCCTCCGACTGCTTTTAAGGTTGAAGCATTAATTACGTTGCGATGCATATTATCCACTTGAGTTATCGTTATTTTTTCACCGCTTCGCAGCCCCCCGCCCAGTGAATTTAAAACTGTCACGCCGATGCGCAGTGAATTGCGTTCACTCCTTATCGTTTCTCCGCGCTCGCCCGATCTGCATAAAGTGGGCATATATGAGGATACACTGTCAACCCTGCCGATAAAGTATTCATTGCAGCCGACGAGCAATTCATTCATATTGGAATAGAACATATATTCACTTGGAATAAATAATTCAGATTTCATTGCCGCAATTTCGCGTTTAATTGAGCTGATTTGAACATTTCTGCCGTCGCTCATGCGAACCGTCGCTCCGCTGCTTTGCATTACTCCGTTTTCGACCGGAACGTATATTTTTCTGTAACTGAATTCGCCTTTGTTTTCATCAGCAAGAAAGAGAATGCAGCGTTCACCGACATTATATTCTGTTGAAACATAAATTGTTTCAGAGCTTTCCGCATCGCCTGCGAAAACATCAAGCACTCGAAATAAAGAAATCGCATTGCCGCCGTATGTTGCCTCGCCGACACATTCCGCTTCGACAATCAGAGAGGCACTTCTGAAACAGTTCCGCAAAGTATAAACATCCAACGAATTTTCTTCAATTTCAAATTGATAATTCAAGTCCCTGAACACAACAGCCGGCTCATGCTGCGTTCTAAACGGCATAACAAGCGCAATTATCAGAACCGCATTCAGCAGTATCTGTATTTTTTTACAGGCACGCATTGAATATTACCCCCAGCATTATAAACAATGATTTCCTTATCGAATATTATACAACATTCGAATGTTTTTTTGAATCATCCTTTCAGTTCATTTTTAATATATTTATAAGCGGGATGAATCAATGCATCCCGCTTATTTTTTACCGGCTGATTAATTGTGCAGTATTCTCAGACCGCTGCGCCGTCGGGCATCGGTTCAATTTCGTGCTTCCAAATTTTCGTTAATGAAATTATTCCGAAAGTTACGGCGGAAAACTCTGCAATTACAAAGCACCACCAAACAGATTCAACCGATTTAAACACGAGAGCAAGCACAAGGGCGGCAGGGAGCAGCACCCCGAGCTGACGCAGTATGGACATAAACATGCTCTTGATTCCGTGTCCGATCGCCTGAAAAGTTACAGATATTGTAATTGATGCCGCCGCGATAGGAAAATGCAAAGAAATAATTCGGAATGCCGCAATTCCTTCAGCGGTAATCTTCCCCTCGGAGTCGAAGAGGGAAACGATCTGCTGCGGGAACAGTTGGAAGAGCAGCGTGCCGATGCTCATAATAATCGCGGTTACGCAAAGTGTCATCTTCCATGCTTTTTTAAACCTCAGTCTGTTTCTTGCTCCGTAGTTATAAGCAAAAATGGACATGCTGGCGTTCGTAACTCCAAACAACGGCATGAAAACTATTGATTGAACTTTGAAATAAACTCCGAATGTTGCAATACCGGCGTTGCTCATCAGAATCCTTGAAAAAATCGCGTTCATGCCGACATTCATTATCGAACCTATCGACTGCATGACAATGCTCGGAATGCCGACTCGGTATATTTCTCGCACCGTTTCACCGCAGAGACGGAAATTTTTGAAACTTATTTTTACCTCATGTTCCTTAAAAAACACAAGTGCCAATGCCATCAGCATTCCGACCCATTGTCCGATTACCGTAGCATATGCCGCGCCTGCCACTCCCATTTCCGGGAAGGGGCCGATTCCGAAAATCATAAGGGGGTCAAGAATGATATTAACAACCGCGCCGGCAAGCTGAGTCACCATTGAAAGCCCGGTTTTGCCCATTGACTGCAATATTCTTTCACAGCCGATTTGTATAAACACACCCAATCCGAAAACCATGCAGATTTCAAGATAATCAACGCCCATTTCTATGAGCTGCGGATCGTCGGTGAAAAGCCTGAAAAACGGAGTGATTACAAACCCGAATATTGCAAATACAATTGCAGACAGCAAAAGCAGGCACAAGCCGTTGCTTGCACCTTTGTTTGCAGCTTCAGTGTTTCCCTCGCCGAGTTTGCGCGACATATATGAGTTCATGCCGACGGATGTTCCGATCGCAACAGCGATCATCAACATCTGTATCGGATAGGCAAGCGAAATTGCCGTCAGTGCGTCGGTGCTGATTTTTGCAACAAAATAGCTGTCCACAACATTGTACATTGCCTGCACAAGCATGGAAATGACCATCGGAATTGCCATGTTGGCAAGCAGTTTTCCGACAGGCATAACGCCCATTTTGTTTTTGCTCTTTTGATTCTCTTCCATTCGGTTACGCTTTCTTAATCAGTAATAACCAATCGATTTTAACACCGGTGCTCAATATATTCAAGCTTTATCACGAATTATATATGTACTGTTGTTTCGGCAATGTCGGCCGAAAACTCAGCATAAGAAATTTATTCAGTCCTGCCACACATAATATCTATTCCTGAATGAATATTTGTTATATGTGCTTCAGTAATGTTTTTTTCCTGTTCACCGTCGAGCGTCCAGCTTACGCTTTCGTCCGGGAAGCGCACATGCAATTCGGATGCACGGAACATTCTGATGTATTCGCAGCTCATTTCGCCGCTTGTGATTGCATTTACAATTTTTGTGAGTTCAAGTGCATTTTGCGGATACCTAATCAAAATTATTTCGAACATTCCGTCGTTCATTTCGACCATTTCAGGCTTCAGCTTTACAATTCCCGCAATTATTCGTGAGTTGCTGACCGTGCAAAGGATAAAGTCGTCCTCAATCGTTTCTCCGTTAATTTCAAAAACAGCCTTTATCGGACGGATTTTTTTGAGTGTATCAAACCCTTTCGCAAGATAAGCAAGAAAACCGAACATGTTTTTTGCGTTTTGCGAAGTCGAGTAGGCAACATCGGTAAATGCGCCGAAAGCTGCAACATAAGCATAGAATCTGCCGTTAAAATTTCCTACATCAATTGTAGTACAAATTCCATCAGTAATATTTCTTACAGCTTCATCGCTGTTCTTTGGAATGCAGAGCGTGTTCGCAAAGTCGTTCGTGCTGCCGGAAGGCACATAGCCCATGCGCGGGCGTTTCTCCTTTGGAAGCTGCATAATGCCGCTGATGACCTCGTTCGCTGTTCCGTCTCCGCCGGAGCAAACAACAATTTCATTTTCCGCACCGTATTTTTTTACGTATTCGGTTGCAGATCCGCTGTTGATTGTTGTAAGTGTTGTGCAGGCATAGCCGTTATCCGTCATGTGTTTTACAACTTGCGGAAGCAGTCTTAATGATCTGCCTTCTCCCGCAACGGGATTAAAAATCAGCAGTGCACGCTTATGAACGAGTTCGCCGCAAGCCTTATCATTCACCGATTTTTCGCCCGTTTCAGCGTTTTTTTGCTTCCATTCATCAAACAATCTGCCCATTTTCTTTCCTCACCAATGTTTTGATGCTTCAACCCGCGCAAACACTCATAAGAAGTAAAAGTCACTGTACTCCATAGAGATATTCGTGCAGAAGTCTTTTATTATCAGCAATATCTATATGAATAACAGCCATTTTTCCTTCCCATGCATAGTCCCATGTTCCTTCAAAGGGGAGTGCACGGTTTTCAAGAGTTAAATCGCCGCCAAACACAACATCAATTGCAAGATCGATCATCTGCATCGGACTCATGTTCGTCTCAACATATTTTGTCAGATTGTTTACCAATGCAGTAAGCGAAGCAATTGATTTTTCGGTCTTTGCTTTTTTTAAAAACGCATACATAACGTCTCGCTGTCTCCGCGTTCTTGACCAATCGCCGTCACCGCCGATGGACCTGTTGCGCGAATGCGTCAGCGTTTGCCGACCGTTCAGATGCTGCCAACCTTCTTTTACGGGCAGGACATCATTTTCTGCGCTGTTATTTATGTATTCAACTTCACGTTCCGTAAGATACACATCTATTCCGCCGACGGTGTCAACAATTTCTTTCAGAGAATCAAAATCAACCTTCACATAATATTGAATGTCCATCCCGAAATTGCTGTTGACGGTATTTATTGCAAGCCCGACACCGCCAAAGAAATAGGCAGTGTTTATTCGGTTCCACGTATCACGATTAGGAATATAAATCCATGTGTCGCGCAAAAGAGAAACAAGTTTTGCCGTCCGCAGCTTTCGATTGTACGAAAGGATCATCATCGTGTCCGACCTTCCGTGCCGTTCACCCTCGCGTACATCGCTTCCGAAAAGCATTATATTTACAACATCCTTGTCGATTCTGCTCTCATTAAAAATCGAATCGTCATCCATTCTGATATTGTCAATCAGTGCAGGATCAAAATCCTTTGTTGTGTCAACTTTATCAGCATCAGCCTTGATCAACGCGGGGGGAGTTGCCGTCTCACCCGGTGATATTTCAGGCTTTTTGACGGTTGAAACCGCATTTTTGTTCATCTGCCCGAGTTTGCAGCAAACAATCACCAAAGGTATGCTCAAAAAAACAACCACAAGCAGGATAATAATTACTATGCGAAGTGCATGTTTTTTTCCCGTTTTGCCTTCCCCGCGTTTTTTCATTTTTTATTCCTCCCGATAACCGTTGGGGTTCATCTGCTGCCAGCGCCATGTGTCACGGCACATATCCTCAAGCGTTTTTTCGGTATGCCAATGCAAAAGCTCAGCCGCAAGATGTGCATCTGCAAACGAGGCATCGATATCGCCGGGACGGCGTTCGGTTATAACATACGGAATTTCAATGTTATTTGCCTTTTCAAAAGCGTGAACGATGTCAAGCACGCTGTATCCTATGCCGGTACCGAGGTTGATTTCGACACAGCCGTTTTCATTTTGCGCATATTTGAGTGCGGCAAGATGACCCTTCGCAAGATCAACAACATGTATGTAATCGCGCACTCCTGTTCCGTCGTGAGTGTCGTAATCATTGCCGAAAACGGAGAGCTTTTCGCGTCTGCCTATTGCAACCTGTGATATATACGGCATAAGGTTGTTCGGAATCCCTTTCGGATCTTCGCCGATCCTGCCGCTTTCGTGTGCGCCTATCGGATTGAAGTAGCGGAGAAGAACTATCGAAAGTTTCGGATTTGCCGCACAAACATCCCGCATGATTTGTTCGCTCATGTATTTTGTCCAACCGTAAGGGTTGGTGCACCATGTGGGCTGCTTTTCGTCAATCGGAACGACTTTTGGCACGCCGTAAACGGTCGCAGATGAGCTGAAGATAAGCTTGTTTACATCATGACGCTGCATAACCTCAAGCAAATTCATTGTTGCATCAAGATTGTTTTTGTAATACATCAACGGCTTCGCAACCGATTCCCCGACTGCCTTTTTCCCCGCAAAATGGATCACGGCATCAATATCATTTTCTGAAAAAACCTGTTCAAGCGCATCCTCGCTGCACACATCAATTTCATAGAAACGAACAGTTTTTTTGCCCAATTCCTCAATACGTTTCACAACTTCGCGGCAAGAGTTTGATAAATCATCTGCAATAACAACATCACAGCCTGCGTTCATCAATTCAACTGCGGTGTGCGAACCGATATATCCCGCACCGCCGGTAAGCAATACTTTCATATTTCCTCCGTTTCCGTTTCGGGCATTATAGCTCCGAATTATCAATTTTTTGTTAATTATAAATCAATTTCCGCTGCATTTCGGAAAAACCGGGCAAGCTGTTCGAAAAAAAACGAAATGCCCGGCTGCTTCAATGCTTAATCAGCGTGAACCTCGTCCTTAAGAACACCAACAAAAGGCAGGTTTCGATATGTGCCGGCATAGTCAAGACCGTATCCCACGACAAATTCATTAGGAACGACAAATCCGTAATAATCCGGAGTAATGGCGCATTCACGGCGTTCGGGTTTATCAAGCAGGGCAACGATTTTGAGGCTTGCAGGTTCGCGGGCACGAAGCATGCTCGTGAGATGATTCAGGGTCAGCCCGGAATCCATTATATCTTCAACGATTATGACGTGCCGTCCGGTAATACTCATGTCGAGATCCTTGTTGATGCGAACTATTCCGGAAGTTTTTCTTGCATTGCCGTAACTTGAAATTGCGAGAAAATCAATCTCGCAATAATCATCGAATTGGCGAACAAGATCGCTGAAAAAATGCACTGAACCCTTAAGAATGCAAAGAAAAACAGGGTTTTTGCCGCGGTAATCGTTTGTAAGCTTCTCCGCAAGCTCGTGAACCCTCCGCTGCAGTGTTTCCTGATCCAAAAGCACATAATCGATATCGTTGTGCAATCCGGTTTTATTAATCATTTTATTCCTCCGTAATTTTGTTATTTTTATATTTGCGAACCAAAGAGTTTTTTCAACTCGATCGCAGCTGTTTTTCTGAAATACGAAGCCTTTATCCGAGGAAGGATTCCTCCGTTTCAAATTCAACGCAAACAATACGTTTTGTTTCGTTTGAAATTTTGACATCATCGGATATTCCGACTCCGTATACATATACTATTTTGCCGCAGCATTCGAGCAGCGGCAGTCTGTCGCGCCGTTCGGAATCAATTTTTTGAGCAATCAAATACTTTTTCAACTTTGTTTTTCCGGGCGCATTTACCGGGAAAAACATGTCTCCGGCGAGTCTGAACCTGATGTTCAGACTCGGAGTTTCTGCTTCATCTTTTTTTTGCAGTCCTTTCTCCGGTGAATCTTTCGATTCATTTTCAAAAAGCATTATAAGCTTTTCGAGATCCATCATTGCTCGAGTTTTATTATACACCCGTTCGTGTGAAAATTCCAGACCGCCGTCCGCGACGGAAGCTTTTACCCTTCCGAATGAAGTTTGAATCCATTTTCCGTTGAGGGGCAGGGGAGTGCTGCGGGTCTTCGGGCACAATTGAGCATCCGATTGAAAGTCTGTCTGTTTTTTTTCTGAGTCGGAAACAGAATTAATTTCACACTCATGTTTCGTGCAGCTTTTGTTTTCAACGAGCAGTCTTCCGAAACTTTTTCGAATTATAACTGTAGACATTTCAATTTTTGCGCCCGACTGCATTTCAAGCAGTTTCATCAAAGCTTCTATATGCGGCTGAAAAACATCGTTTTGCACTCCGTTTTCCCGAAGCATGTGCATTACGGCGCGCGACTTAATCGGCATCGGCAAGTGAATCAGCTTTTCCGCATCAACCCCGTTTTCTGTTTTTGCGTTCAGATAGGCCTCTTTTGCAACGCCGTTTAGGTATTTTTCATCTTCATTCAAAAGTTTTGCATTTCTGCATATAACTTTTTCGCAGCTTGAATTAATACCGTTTCGTATTTCCGGAATTATTTTCAGTCTCAGCAAATTTCGTGCCGTATCCGGAACAAAATTTGTTTCATCCGTTTGAAATTGCTCGCCGTTTTGCAGCAAATATTCAACCAATTCTTTTTTTTCAAACTCCAGAAGAGGATGAATGATTTTTCCGCTGCAATATTTCATTCCGCACAGCCCGTTAAGCCCGCTTCCGCGTAAAAAATGCAGCAGTATGCTTTCCGCATTGTCCGACAAATGATGAGCTGTTGCAATAAATCCCATGCCGCTTTGAATTCTTGCACGTTCAAGAAAGTCATAACGCAATTCCCGAGCCGCTGTTTCTGTCGAAAGGCTGTTCTCGGCGGCATATGCCGGAACATCCGCCTTTTCGCTCAGAAGTTTAAACGCATGTTTCTCACAAAAAGCGCGAACGAAATTCTCATCCTCCCGCGCTGCTTCGCCGCGTATGCAATGATTGAAATGAGCACAACATAATCTGAAATTTGTGTGCTTTTCAACGATTTTGCAGGAGAGATTCTTTAGAAGGAGAGCAAGCGCACATGAATCCGCACCTCCGCTGAGCGCAACCAGAATTCCGCTTTTAAGGGCGTCGGCACAGTTTTTTTCAAGGATATGGAGCATTTTTTCTTCCGTTTTCATAACGCCCGCCTTCCTTCAAAGAACATTGCTGCAAATCAAAGTTTTTCTCTGTGTAAAGGATTATAAACAAGCTTGCCTTTTTCTTTAACGCTTTCGAAAAGGGTTATTTCCGAGGCAATGAAGCTTGTTTTAAACTCCGTCTCCTGCAATTGTGCATAAACCAGTTCGTCGAATTCAACACTCCGTCCGAGAGTTATATGCGGAACAAAGCGTCTGTATTCGCGTGCAAACCCGTTATCAGCCAATGCGGTTTGAAGCGACTCATGCAAAATTGCCAATTCGCCTGTATTTCCGCCGACCTCGATAAAAGCCGTGCGGCTGCCGCTCCTTTCAAAACTTGAGAACCCGGCAGGATGCAGTTCAAACGGACGAATTCCGCGCACGGCAGATTGCATTGCTTTTACCGCGCCGGCAAGATCGTTGCTTTCGCCTATAAAATGCAATGTTATATGCAGGTTATTTTCCTGAACAAATCTGCCTCCGCTCGAAAGCATCTTAAGCTCTTTGAGCGCAGCACCGACTTCGTTTCTGACAGCTTTGGGCAGTTCAACGGCAATAAACAGACGCATGGCATTTACCCTACTTTAAATCATAGATTTTATTATACTTTTCTGTGAGATATTCAATGTAATAATCTGCATTGAATTCCTCTCCGCAGGCATTCTCGATCAGCTGCGCCGGGGTCAGCAGCATTCCGTATTTATGTATTTTTTCAGTCAGCCATGCGGTAACTTCGTCGATCCTGTTTTCCGAAACAAGTTTATCAATATCAATATCCTGTTTCATTTTGTGAAGGAATTGCGCTCCGTAAGCAGAACCGAGGGAATAACTCGGGAAATAGCCCAGCGCACCGCCGCTCCAATGAGAATCCTGAAGGCAGCCCATGCTGTCGCAGGGAACATCGATTCCGAGATATTCCTTATACAATCTGTTCCATTCATTCGGCAGCTCCTTAGTTGAAAGCGAACCGTCCATAAGCTTTTTTTCAATTTCATATCGTATCATTATATGCATTGAATAAGTCAGTTCATCCGCCTCGGTCCTGATAAGAGAGGGCTCGGCCTTGTTTACGGCGAGATAAAAATCATGCGCGGTAACATTTTCAAACTGCTCGGGGAAAAGCTCTTTAATTTTCGGGAAAATCAAAGAAATAAACGCTTCACTCCTGCCGATGATGTTTTCATAAAAACGGGACTGAGATTCGTGAATGCCCATTGAAGCTCCGCCTGCCATCGTTGTTCCGATAAGATCATCGCCGGTGTTCAGCTCATAGATCGCATGTCCGCCCTCATGTATCACCGAATACATGCTGCTTGCAACCATATTTTCATAATAATGCGTGGTAATTCGAACGTCATGCTTGTTGAATTCGGTTGTAAACGGATGCTCCGTTTCCCCGATTGAACAATCGTCGCGGTTAATTTTCATAACGTCCATTATATAATCCGACAGTTTTCGCTGCGTTTCGATCGGGCAGGACTTTTCAAGGAACGAAGTATTGATAACATCACCTTTTTCGCAAATTGCATGAATCAACGGAACAAGTGCGCTGCGGAGCTTTTCAAAATATACATCAAGCATTTTTTTCGACGCACCGCGCTCAAATTCGTTAAGCCAGTAATCATATGCATCCGTCTCCGGTGAAACATATGCCGCTATTTTTCTGTTGTATTCGACAATTTGCGCAAGATACGGTTCAAAAACGGAATAATTGTCCGTATTTTTTGCTTCAACCCACGCATTATGGGCTTCTGTCAGGAGCACCCGGAACGCGGTGTATTCGTCCATGGGGATTTTGCGCATTTGATTAAGCTCGCGCGCTTTTTCCTCGACTTCACGGCGAGTTATAAAGTCCAATTTATCAAGATTTGACATCATGGTGTCTATAACTTCAAACTGCTCCTCATTTACGGTCAGTTTGTAGATAATTTCACTTAAGACGCCGTAAGTTCTGCCGAGGCCTTCCGCCGAATTTTTCGGTGCAGCCGTTTCGGAATCATAGCTCAGAACACCCATCGCATGGCTGTAGGCTGCCATGGTTTCTGTGTTTTTCTTAAATAATTCCTTTGCCTTTTCAAATTCCATATTTTTCTCCTTTTGGGTTGTTCGTTTTATTTTTACGCTCCAGTAAAAAGTCTTACGGGAAGAATCATGTAATAGAATGCTTCGCCCTCGACCGGAACGATTACGCAGGGCGTAACGGCATTGTTCATGTTCAGGTAAACGCATTCGTCGTCAAGAACACGCATTACATCCTGAATATAAGTTGCGTTGAACGCAATTTCCAGATCCTTTCCGACAAGTTGAATTTCAATCTCGTCGTTTATATTTCCCTTTTCACTGTTTGCCGTTATGGTGAGGGTGTTGTTTGCAAACATCAGCTTGATGCGGTTCGATTTCGATTCGCGCGCCATGAGCAGAGCGCGCTCGGTGCTGTTCTTCAACTCTTCGCAATTGATCAAAACTCTTGTTGCAAAGTTTTTGGGCAGAATGCCCTTATAATTTACATATTCGCCGTCCAGAAGGCGCGAAATGACCTTTGTTCCGCCGAAATCGATTTTTATATGCGTGCTTGAAAAAATAAGCTTAACTTCCGAATCGTCGGAAGAAAGAACGGCGGCAATTTCCTGCATTGCGCGTTTGGGAATTACAACGGATTTTTTGCCGGTGCAGTTATTGATTTTTTCTTTTCTCATTGCAATGCGGAAGCCGTCGAGTGCAACCATTACAAGCGTGTTGTCGCTGTCGAATTCAAGGCAGACGCCGTTGAGGATCGCCTTTGTTTCATCATTGGAAACCGAAAATATGACCTGTTTTATCATGCTCTTCAGCTTGTTTTGAGGTATATCCGCCGAAAACTCATCGTCAACGCGCATCATTTCGGGGTATTCATCCGCATTTTGAATCTGTATTGAAGACTTGACCCTGCGCGAGCGAATGTTCATTGTGTTCCCATCGCTTTCGAAATCGATTGTGTCACCGCTGAATTTCTTTACAAGATCGGAAAACAGCTTGCCCGGAAGGACCGCACTGCCCTCATCGTCGATAATTGCGGGAATTTCGGTTTCAATTTGGAGTGACAGATCCGTGCATTTTATGAACAGGGTGTCATTCGCTGCATACATATATATGCCCTCAAGGATCGGAAGTGTTGCGTTTGAGGGCATTGCCTTCGTAACGACGGAAACCGCCTCGTTGAGTTCTCTTGTGTTTACGCTGAAGCGCATGGGTGCATCTCCTTTGCTGTTGTTTATTACTAAGGTAGCGGCGGCAGTAGTAGTGCGGAAACTGCGGATAAGTCATGTTTTGCCTTTGCTGTCAAATAAAAACAGTGTTTATAAAAGGCGCAAAACTCTGTTGATAAATCCGGCTGTTATTAACAGTTTCCGTGTTGTTCGCATTATCCTCAGCAAATTAATTCTTTTCCTTGTGGAAAAAGCGGATAACAAGGAAAAAAATCCCTGTCGGTTCTGCCGCATTTTGATACGGTAAAAAAACACCGTGAAAGCTGTTTTTGAAAAACAAAAGCGTTCTGCATAATGCAGATCCGTGAGGCTTAAGCCTTCGCCGATGTATACTCCGCCTTTATACATTATAAGGTAAAACGGCCTTGCGGTCAATATAAATTCGATATAAAACAGAGATTTAACGCCTTAAACATGCGGCGAAGGTCGGAATTTTGCGACTGATATTGACAAATGACAGCAACTTGCGTTATTATACAATCGAGTATTCATATCCGCAGATTGAGTTTGCGGGTGCGGGCTTGCTATACCCAAAGAATTTTGCACTGTTTTTTGACTGTACACAAAATTCATTGCAGGGTTTTTTGAGTAATTTCGGAGGAAATATAATGGACAGAATGTTTTTTATCGTTAACCCTGTGGCCGGAAGCGGTAAATGCAATGCTTTGTTTTCGGAATGTGAAACCATACTTCGCGAACGCGGCATTGAATACATCGTTAAAAAAACGGAGTACAAGGGACATGCGGTCAAAATTGCAGAGGACGCGATAAAAAACGGAGAAAAGTTCATTATTGCGGCAGGCGGCGACGGAACAGTGAACGAAATTTCCTCCGTTATATGTCAAAACCCGAATGTTAAACTCGGAATTCTTCCTTTCGGAACGGGAAACGATCTTTCCGGAGTGATGAATCTTCCGAGCGAACCTGAAGCGGCGATAGACCTGCTTCTGAGCGGAGAAGCAAAGTATATCGACATGGGCATTGCAAACGGAACAAAATTCACAAATGTCTGCGGAATCGGTTTCGATGTTGATGTTTTGATAAATACCGAGCGGCATAAAAAGGGCAGGAAGGGGATGCTTCCGTATTTTTTGGGCATTGTTGACTCGCTTTTTCATCGAAAAAAGGTACATGCCAAAATAAAAACAGACAGCATTCAATATGAAGGCGACATTATTATTTCGGTTGCCGGAAACGGAAAGCGTTTCGGAGGAGGAATGCTTGTGAATCCGGATGCGGAGGTTGACGACGGCCTGTTTGATCTTTGCATCGTGCGTTGGGTGAGCCTTTTTACCTTTTTGCGGCTTTTACCGCTTTTCATAAAAGGTAAACACAAAAACAAAGCTCCTGTCACTAATATTCGAACGCAAAGCTTCACGATCGAAACGGACAGTGAATGTATTGTTGAGCTTGACGGTGAGCTTATTGAAAAAACGCCGTTGACTTGCAGCATTATAAAAAATGCATTAAGAGTGGTTCGACCGTGAAGCATGCAACACAAAATGACGGGTCCCGACGGACACGGCGGTTGAAACTTATTTCCGATAAAGGAATTTTTCGGAAGACTTTTGCATAAAATCCAAGAATGGAGGTTTAACCGTGGACAAAACAAAAAAAACACAACACGGTGCAGCAAAAAAAAGAAAAGCCGCACACAGAGTTTTTGCGTTGTTGATTTCCGCGCTTGTTGTCATCGGCATTGCTTTTGCCGCTGTGCTGATAATTAAACGGATAAATACTGTTGCACGGAAAAAATCGCTCCCGATTCGTCCGGAAACCGAATATGCATACACAGGCGACGGTTTTGTTTATATTGAAGGAAAGACGTTGAATTTTTACAGCGTAAAAAACGAAGACAAAAACTATTCAATGTCTGTTGAAGCTGATAATGTCAAACTCGTCGGAACGGATAAAATTAAAGTTATATACAACTCCTCTTCGATTCAAATTATCGGCACAAGGTTCGACAACATGTTGAACGGTGAATTAAAAAAGATAGTTTGCGGAGATAAATACGTTGCTGTTTACCTCAAAAACGAAAACGGAACGCACTCTTTGCGCGCTTTCAATTCGTCCGGAACGCAATGCTGGCAGCGGGATTTCAGCACGACTTGCATTACCGATTTCGGTTTTGAGAGTTCGGATTCTCCTGTTTTGTGGATGTCGGAGCTTTCAACAGTCGGAAATTCATTTTCAACGTCGATTTCGCTGTATGATTTAAGCCGTGAAAGCGTTATCGGAATTATTTCGGTTCAACAACAGATTGTTAAAAATGTTTTCATCACAAAAAAGAGTATTTTTGCATTCTGCACCGATTATTTGATTCGTTTTGACAGGGGGGCGAATGCAGAGGCATATCGCGTTCTCTGCTATGGATACGATTGCCTTTCCGCCGATTTGAGCGGCGGAAGAATGTATTTGCTTCTTGACAAAACCCCATTGGAAAACTCATCCGGCAGCAGCTCGGAAACAAAGGGGGTCGGTGAGTACAGAATCCTTTCGGTCAGCGAATCACGGCTTGCGGAGGAGGCGAGCTGCACGATCACAAAGCCCGAGAATGTTGTTTATGCCTGTATGATGCGGGACAGAATCTCGATTATCAAAAATAACCAAATTGATTTTTACGGTATTAACGGAAAACTGCAAAAATCATATTTCTTTGATTCGCCTGTTGACAGTGCTGTAAAACTTGATAATAAAAATATATTAACGGTGAGCGGCAGTGAAACTGCTCTTTATAACATAAGGTGAAAATGCCTTACATCCATGTGATTAAGGCATTATATCGGAGGTATTATCATTGAACATAATTGATTTTTTGATTATCTTTATGATTGGATTGTACTTCGTATCGGGCATGTACAAGGGCTTTGTATGGAGTGCATCAACTTTCGGGGTATCAATCGTTGCCTGTTTGTTGGCTTTTTTGCTCATGGGGACGGTTTCGAACTCGATAATTAAGAATGAAAAGCTCTACAATTCAATGTTGAGCTACACGGAAGGTTCGGAAGCCATTTACGACGTTGAACTTGTCAAATCTGACATAAAGAGTTTATCTAATTCCGAAATTGACGAGGTCATGAGCAGGTCAAACCTTGCTTATCCGCTTAAAGAGCGTGTTTATGAAAACATAATGACGGAGGCCTTCAAAGCGGAGGGAATAACAACGCTCGGCGATTATTTCAACGAGAGCATTGTTCGCGTGATAATAAATATTGTTGCATTTATTGTTGTTTATTTGGCTGTGCGCGTTCTGTTCACATTTTTGATCTGCTGGCTGGATTACGCATTTATTTTCCCGCAGCTTCGCAAAGTTGATTTCGTTATCGGCGGAGCGGTCGGGCTTGCAAGGTCAATCATCGGGATCTGCGTAATATTTATGCTGATGCCGATTATTTTGACGGTGCTTCCGTTTGATGCAATTGAACAACTTGTTTCGTCGAGTGCGATTGCGTCATTCTTCTATCAGTCAAACATCCTCCTTAAACTGATTCCGGGTGTGTAATCCGCATAGCTTGTATGCAAAATTCGAATTATCTTTCGAACGAAAAAGGCAGCGGCGCTGTTTGTTCTTCAAAAGAAACGTTGCATTCGGCCGAACTCGCTCCGGGCGAGCGGATTGATGATTTACAGCTTAACGGACTAAGCTTGATTCAGTCTGCGGACGCGTTTCGATTCGGCACGGATTCTGTTCTGCTTGCGCATTTCGCGCATGTTAATGCGAAGGAATACTGTGTTGACCTTGGCGCGGGCGCAGGTGCGCTGAGTTTTTTGCTTCACGGCAGAACGGGCTGTCGAATTCTTGGAATTGAAATTGACGCACGGCAAGCGGATCGTTTTTTGCGTTCCGTTCGTTTAAACGGTTTGAACGAAGCTGAAATTACTGCAGTTAATGCTGATTATATAGACTATTCATTAAAATCGAAAACAAAGTTTGATTGTGCAATTTGCAACCCGCCTTATCATCAGCATGATTGCGGCGCGATTTCCCAAAAGGGGGCTGCAACGCATGACATTGCCGCTCCCATAAAAGAAATTACAAAAGCTGCTGCGAAACTTCTTAAATACGGCGGTAAATTTTTCATGTGTTTTCCCGCAAGGCGGCTGTGCGATGCTTTTACTGCGCTTTCGTCCGCCGGGCTTGAGCCTAAACGGCTGCGTCTTGTTGCAGGCAAGCCGGAAGCCGCGCCTTATCTTGCGTTGATTGAAGCAAAAAGCGGGGCAAAAAGCGGATTGATTATTGAAAATAATTTGATAATTCACGATGAAAACGGGGAGTATTCACCCGAGGTGGCTGAGTTCTATGGAAAATAAAAAGATACCCGCAAAGCTTTATCTTTGCGCAACCCCTATAGGTAATCTTGAGGATATAACGCTGCGTTGTCTGCGCATTTTGCGCGGCGCGGCTGCGGTGTATTGTGAAGATACGCGAAACACCCTCAAGCTTATGAATCATTTTGAAATTAAAAAAACTCTTATAAGCTGCCATGAACACAATGAGGAACAGCGCGCGAATGAGATTGCCGAACGAGTGCGCGGCGGCGAGGCGATAGCTTTTGTCAGTGACGCGGGAATGCCTGGGGTCAGTGATCCGGGCAGCCGTCTTGTCAGGTTTTTTGTTGAAAACAATCTCCCGTTTGAGGTGCTCCCGGGCGCAAATGCCGTTTTGACGGCGTGGGTAATGAGCGGGTTTCCGACGGAGTCACTGTATTTCTGCGGCTTTATTCCCCGCAGCGGTGCCGAACGCAGCGAAGCCGTTGAAAGGATAAAGAACAGCGAAGCAACGGTTGTTATTTATGAAAGCCCACATCGTGTTGCTGCAACTTTTGCTGATTTTTCTGAACTTTTTCCGAATCGTGAATGCGCATTGGTACGGGAAATCACAAAGACTTTTGAACAGGTCATACGCGGAACGGCGGCGGAGCTTGCCGCACGGTTTGCGGAAAGCGAACCCAAAGGGGAGTGCGTTATTGTAATTTCTCCATGTGATAATAATATTGCGGCCGATAATGCAAAACTGCGTGAAACTGTCGGTATTCTTCTGAATGCCGGAATCGGTGCAAAAAACACGGCAAAAATCGCCTCAAGCATTTTGAACGTTCCGAAAAACGAGGCGTACAGGCTCGCTCTTGAATTATCGGATGAATAAGTGTTCCCGTATGCGGCATTGAAAATTAATATACAATGCAAATATAAAGCAGTGCCGCGATTTGAAGCACGAGGAAGAGCGGCATAAAAATCACAAATTTTATGTGCTTCGTTTTATGCTTGAATATACGCATACCGAGTACGGAACCGGCTGCACCGCCGAGGAACGCAATGATAAACAGCGTTTTTTCAGGGGTGCGCCATTTTTTATTGATTGCTCGTTTTTTATCGATTCCCATGGACGCAAAACCGATTATCGACATTATGACCATGTAAATAACTATAATTATCTTGTAATTGAAATTAGGCATTTTAATTCTTTCATTTATTTTCTCTTTTGAAGAATTTATCGGCGTCAACCGCACGCGGCCGCCTGTAGCGGCAGCCGGCGGTGGTGTCAAAACAGCAGATGCTTATATACGGACAGTATTTACATGCTGTTTTCCCGTAATACTCCGTCGGACTGACCTCTATCCGTCCGCGCATAATTGCACGAAGTGTTTTTCCTGCAATTTTTTTTGCAAATTCAAGGGTTTCTTCCATTTCATCCTCATCCGCAAGGCTGCCCTTAAACGTGCCCTCCTTTTTTGAGTAACGTACACCGTACAGCACATCGGAGCTTCCCGGAAAAGCGGAATCCATTGCTTTGAGTATGTTTTCATCATTTAATGTCAAACCGTTCATCCTGAAACTGCGTTGAATTTCAGTTTCCGCTTTGTCTTCGCTGATGCCCTCACTTGCCTGTGCGTCGCCGATATGCAAATAATACATTCCTGCTGTGAAGAGCGGGTTATTGGTTTCTTTCTGCATTGCGTTCTGCATTGCGGAAGCGTACAGCGGCAATTGAATGCGCAGCCCGTTTGCAAGTTCGGTATAGTCAAATGTTTGACCATATGTTTTATAGTCAATTATGCGAATAAACTCTTCGTTTGACGGTGAAACGTATTTGTCAACGCGGTCGGCAATGCCCGTGATGCTGTAGGTCACGCCGTTTTCCGCTTGAATGCGCAGCGGCGGATAGGCATCGTTGTCGTGGCCGAAATTGACTTCACTTGCAAACGGTCGAAATTTGCCTGCGTTGATTTGTTTCACGACAGCAAGGGCGGCAGTTTCAACAAGCTCGGCAATGCGCTGAAATTCCGCCCGCATTCTGGCAGAATCAAGCAAAATTCCATTATTGTGTTCGATCATCATGGGCGGAAGAATCCGTTCAAGCTTTTCGTGGATATCCGCTGCGGAAATCGTTGTAAAATCGCAGTTGCTGTTCAAATATTCCTTTATCAATTTATCAAACGCTTCGTGAATGAAGCTGCCGCGGTCATTCGCTTTTTCCGTTCGCTGCGGCCGCTCCTTAAGACGCATTCCGAACTGTATCAGATAACGGAACGGACATTGATTGAATGTTTCAAGCCGTGTTGCGGTGCCCATCAGCTGCCTTCCGTAGAGCCGCATGGCCGTTTCACTTCCGAGCGCAGCGGGGGAGTTATCATTGAAAAACATTTTATCGAGCATATCGAGACGCGAAAAATAGCTTTCACTGCCCGAAAAATGTGAGTACAGACTGTTCAAGCTTTCATTGATTTCGCCGCTGTCAATCATGTTTCTTATGCCCGATGCAAGTTCGGCAAATGCCGCCGCGTCCGTTTCACCGGCATGGTTTAATGAAGCGGTTGATGTTTGCTTTGCATTGGGAAAGATCCTGCGCAGGCGGCTGACCATCCCGGAAGGTGCGGCGGCGGTTGAACCGATTTCATTGCTGTATGAAAAACGAAGCATGTCCGTTGCTTTTGATATTACTGAATATACACGCAAATTTTCAGAGCCGTTCATGCTTTTTGTGCTGTCCCAAACGGTAATGCCGGCATTTTTCATGCGCAGAAGGTCACTGTCGTTCAGTATTGCATTATCGGCTTTTGCTTTCGGAACAAGCCCCTCATTCATGCCGAGTATCAACAAGAATCTGCACTTTGAAACATGAATTTTATCCATATCACCGATGATTACCTGATCAAGCGTGGTGGGGATAATGCCGATTGAATAGCTCATCAATCCTTCTTCAATGATTGACGAAAATTTGCTTAAACTTATCACCTCGTCATCAAGAATTGCAAACAATTGATTGAACATTTCTATAATTGTATCATAAATCTGCCGATTTTCGACGGCGGAATCCAACTGCCCCGCTTCGGCGAGCTCTTCACAGTATTGCTGAAGTTTTTCTGCAATACCTAATTTTGTAAGATAATTAAAAAGCGATTTGATTCTTGTGCGTGCATCTTTGCCCGTCGAAAGCTCCGCTTTAAGTTCAACCAGGGGTTTTGCAACTGTTCTTCTTGACTCTTCGATGCTTTCATCGATTTCCACATTTAAAAACTCACTCAGCGGCGCATCATCATAAAGCCTGCTTCCGTTCAATCCGAATTTCAGAATATGATTTTCGAGTCTGTCGCATTCGTCATTTGACAGGGTGGTCAGCCCTGTTTTAAAAACGCGAATAAAATCTTCGCTGCGAAAATTCTTTTCCGCGCAGCGGAGCGCGGCAAGCAGCAATTCGGAAATCGGATGGGATGAAATCGGGCGCTTTGAATCCATAAAATAGGGGATTGAATATGCATCAAAAATACGCCGTATTGTTGTTGAATATCCGTCGGGATCGCCAAGCACAACCGCAATATCGCGAAAACGCATACCGACTTTGACGGCGTTCCGAATCGCTTCCGCGGCGGCGCGAACTTCCTGTCGTCGGTCCGATGCGGAGTGAATTTCGATGGAATTTGCTGTTTCGTCGGGATAAGATTCAGAAAAAATTCGGTAGGGAAAAGCGAATAAATTTTTTTCAAGATGAAGAAGCGCACCGGTTTGGTGCAGCATTTTGTCCTGCATTCGAATAACATTTGTTTCGCATTTCATTTCGCCCACAATTGCCGTTAACTTGCGGTATGCGTCAAAATCCGACTCGAATATTCTTCTGTCGGGTGCACTTCCCGTTATATCAATTCGAAATGTGATTGTGACTGATGCCGCAATGGAAAACAACACTTTGATTATGCCGATTATCTGCGAATTCAGCATATCCGGCGCATCAATAAAAACGTCCGTACCGACTGCGGAAGAACGGGGAAGTCGTTCTGTCAGAGAATTTACCAAATCTTCGCCGTCAATATATCTGCCTTCGGTATATTCATTTGTTTTTCTGTAAATCAAGGCGAAATCCGACAGTTTTTCACGCAAGCGCGCAGGAAGATTGTCTGCGGATAATAAATCATCCGGCGTAATCGAAAATCGCTTGCATTTAAGTATTATTTCATCACATTCCTTTGAAAATCCCCTGTGTTTTGAAACGCGTGAAAATGCGGTGAGTTCGCTGCTTGCCTCGTCAACAATGCGGCGAACGAGCATTTGCCGTCCCTGCGAGGACAGGAAGGTTTTTCGGTTTCCCGTTTCGGTCAGGACACGGCGAGCAAGCGTTGTGAACGACAGAACGGATGTGTAAAGAATGCCGCCTCCGATATATTCGGAAAGCGAACGTTCGGTTTCGAACGTTGCCCTGTCGGGAACTATGAGAACAGAACGTTTTGCTGTTTTTTCGTTGCGGGCAATATGTGAATATATACTGTGCGTTTTTCCCGTTCCGGCGCGTCCGACGATGAAATTGACTTTTGCAGGCATATTTCCCTCCTGTGTGCAAAACTTTGAAAATTATCCACATTTTATTGCGAAACTGTGGATAATTTCGCCCAAAAACGAGCTGACCGTTAAAATCAATAAGTGGTTTGCGAATAATCTCAGAGCGGATTTTTTGCGGCAACACCCGGGCGTCGCGGGTATTTTTTGGGCATTGTTCCGTGTTTTTTTATCAGAACGAGTGAGCGCTCTCCCCATTCAGTGTCAATTTCTCGAATTTCGGCTGTTCCGTTAAGGCATTTCAGTGCGGACTCGGCCGCTTTGAGCTCTTCGGCGGCCCCGGGGCCTTTGTACATCAGCGAATATCCTCCGTTTTTCAGAAATGGGAGCGTCCATTCGGCGATTGTGCCGATGTTTGCAACAGCACGGGTCAGCGCAATATCGAATTTTTCGCGCAGTTCAACACTTTGAGCGGCATCCTCTGCGCGCGCGTGAACGGCGGAGCAGGGGAGGGACAGTTCCGCGGCGACGTCATTTAAAAAAGCAACGCGTTTATTAAGCGAATCAAGCAGGGTAAGCTCTATATCGGGGCGCATGATAAGCAGCGGAATGCCGGGAAAACCGGCACCTGTGCCGACGTCAATGCATTTTGAGCCGTTCGGAATCAGCTTTTCGCCGAGGAGACTGTCGGCAAAATGACGCTGAACAATTCCGAACGGATCGGTAATTGCGGTCAGATTCATTCGGTTGTTGTAATCAATAAGGAGTTCGTAATAGCGAACAAACTGATTCTGACAGTGCTCGTTTGCCTGCGGGATATACTCCCGAATCAGTTTTCTCATAAGCGGGCTGTCGGTTTCAACTTGTTGTTTCATATTTTTTTGTCCTCCGTAACTGTTTCATTTTCGGAATATGCCGTGTTTTGCCCGTTCTGTTTCAGTTTTATCATCAGAACCGCAATATCTGCGGGCGAGACTCCGGAAATTCGGCTTGCCTGACCAAGGTTTGCCGGGCGCATTGCCGTCAGTTTCTGGCGCGCTTCAAGGCGAAGACCGTTTATTGACTCATAGTCGAAATCAGGTGGAAGCAGCATGTTTTCCTGATTTTCAAAACGCCGAATATGCTCATTTTGCTTTTCGATGTATCCGCCGTAATGCGCATCAATTTCAATCTGTTCGCGTGCCTCATCGGAAAGCGGCGGCAAATCGGGACAGAGTTCAAGCAGATCGGTGTAGCAGATGTTTTTGCGTTTTAAGAGCGTACCGAGCCGCACTCCGGTGATAACGGGACTTTCATTGCGCGAGGCAAGCAGCAGGTTCAGTGTTTCGGTCGGAGGAACGGTGGCTTCAAGTGCACGTTTTGCAGCTGCAATTTCCTCCTTTTTTCGCATCAAACGCGCATATCGTTCGTCACTGATAAGTCCTGTTCGCCGTCCGAGCTCGGTTAGCCGCAGATCGGCGTTATCCTGCCGCAGAAGCAGGCGGTACTCAGCGCGGCTTGTCATCATTCGGTATGGTTCGTTTGTTCCTTTTGTTGATAAGTCATCCGCAAGCACTCCGATATAGGCATCGGAACGGCGAAGAATGAGCGGCGGTTCCTCCGAAACATACAGCGCAGTATTAATTCCGGCAAGCAGACCCTGTGCCGCTGCTTCTTCATAACCGCTTGAACCGTTCAATTGACCCGCAAAAAACAGTCCCGGAACATTCTTTGAGCCGAGTGTCAGAGCAAGTGCGGTCGGGTCGATGCAGTCATATTCAATTGCATAGCCGTAACGCATGATTTCACAGTTTTCAAACCCGGGAAGGGTGCGCAGCGACAGCTGCTGAACATCGCGGGGAAGGCTCGTCGAAAAACCCTGAACGTACATTTCGTTCGTTTGATTTCCTTCGGGTTCAATAAAAAGCTGATGCCTGTCCTTGTTTGGAAAACGAACGAGCTTATCCTCGATTGACGGACAATAACGCGTTGGAGAGGCGTGTATTTTTCCGCTGAACATCGGCGAACGTTCAAGGTTATCAAGGATAATCCGGTGTGTTTCGGCATTCGTATAGGTCAGATAACAGCACTGTTGTTCCTTTTTTTGTTCTTCCGTCAGAAAGGAAAAATGCGGAATCGGAACATCGCCGAACTGCTCTTCCATTTTCGTGAAATCAAGGCTGTTTCTGCTGACGCGCGGGGGAGTGCCTGTTTTGAATCGGCGAAGGTTAAAGCCCAGTTCTTGGAGTGAGCTTGAAAGGCTGTTTGAACGCGCGAGCCCGGAAGGCCCCTGTTCGACGCTTTGCTCTCCGATATGAATCAGGCTGCGCAGATACACACCGGTACAAATTATGACTGCACGGCAGGAGTATTCGGTTCCGCCCGAGCAGACAACTCCGGCAATTTTTCCGCTCTTTTCAATTATTTCGGCGCATTCATCCTGTCTGAGCGTCAGATTGGGTTCGCTTTCGAGTACCTGCTTCATTCGCATATGATAACGGTTTTTGTCAATCTGCGCGCGAAGTGAATGAACAGCAGCCCCTTTTCCAAGGTTCAGCATACGCATTTGAATAAAAGTTTCATCCGCCGCAAGTCCCATTTCGCCGCCGAGTGCATCAATTTCGCGCACAAGGTGTCCCTTACTCGTTCCGCCGATGGCGGGGTTGCAGGCACAAAGTGCCACGGAATCAAGGTTCAGGCAGAGACACAGTGTTTTTTTGCCCATTCGTGCGGATGCAAGCGCGGCCTCGACGCCTGCGTGGCCTGCTCCCGCAACAATTATATCATAATCACCGGAGTAAAAATTCATAATATTCCTCTTTTCGCTGTCGAAATTGCTGTTCCGATAATGTTTCACGTGAAACAATGCTTTTGTGAAACAGCGGATTTAGACATTTCAACAGTCCTAAAGCTGATTTTTTATCAATTGTGTGTTGTACGGCGGTTCAATTTCAATTGATTTGCCGCATAAGTATTCAAGCCCGTCAAGCTTATTCGGAAAAACGATGCGCGTTGCTGTCAGCCGCAGACCGGCGGGGAAGCTGCGATTCCCGACACGATCGCCGTATTTGTCGTCTCCGATGATCGGGCAGCCGATATGCGCAAGACTGGCGCGAATCTGGTGCGTTTTACCCGTAATCAGCAGCAGTTCAAGTGTACTCGTTCCACCGTTCGATGAGAGCAGCCTGTAATCGGTATTCATTTCGAATGAATTTGAAACAGGTTTGGTAAATACCTGAACAAATGCGCGTTCCGAATCCTTTCTGCCGAAAAGCCGCAGGCTCCCCGATGCGGCAGGAGGAGCGCCGAAAACTTCTGCCTGATAAAACTTTTTGATTTTACGCTGACGTATTGCTTCCCCAAGGATAGCAGCTGTTTTCGCGTTTCTTGCAAAAAGCACCAATCCGCTCGTCGGCGCATCAAGGCGGTGCAAAGGGTAGACTTTGCCGAACGCGGAATTCAGCCGTGCTTCAAGGGTATCATTACCGCCATCCTCAACAGTGCATGAGATACCTGAACTTTTATTAACACAAATCAGGTTATTATCGATATAGGCACAGCGCACACCGGCCGCAAGCGCGGCACATTCATCGGAGAATTCATCAAATTTTGCTCCGTGAGGTATGCAGGTGAAAGTCATACTTTCGCGCAGGGTAGGGTGTTCGATTGTCAGACTGTAGGCGTAGAGTGCGATCTGCTGACCGACACGCGCGGCGCGATTGTAGCGTTGGTCACCGAAAATCGGACAGCCGCTCCACGCCAATTGTGCCCGAATCTGGTGGTGCCGACCGGTATGAAGCAGGACATCAAGCAACGTGAAACCATTTTTTGTAACTGTCGAAACATATTCGAGACTTGCGGTTTTTGCGCCGGGTGTGTTCGGCCGAACCACTCTTGACATGTTGTTTTGTTCATCGCGCAGCAAGTCGCATTCAAGTTCCGCACTGCTGCACGGAGAACCTGAAACTATCGCCGCATAACGTTTTTTTGTTTTTCGGTTTTTAAAGCTTTCGGTAAGGCGCGCGGCTGCTTTGCTTGTTCGCGCAAAAACCATTACGCCGCCTACGGGTCGGTCAAGCCGATGAACAAGCCCGAGATAGACCTCGCCGGGTTTGCTGTACTTTTCTTTAATGTACGCTTTAACGGTCGAAAGCAAATCCTCATCGCCTGATGAATCCGCCTGGACGGGCATGTTCACAGGTTTTTCGCAGACAAGAAGATGGTTGTCCTCATAGATAATTTTAATTTTGTTTTTCATTGCGGTATGCAAAAATAACGGTGAACTCTATACTTCGCGGTACCATCTGCCCGTGCAGCCGCAGGGGAGGACGAGGCCGCCGTGCGTTATCGGCAAGCCGATCTCCTGTGCGTCGCAGACTCCGCCGAGCCCGTCAAGCGCAGTCGTCAGAACGTTTTTGATTACCGCAGGAGCAAGACCCGTCGTGTATGAGTTGATAAGGAAAAAACCCGCATCGGGACTGAGAAGAGATACGCATTCGCGAACCAACGGATAGAGGTTGGCTTCAATGCGCCACATTTCGCCGTCGGGTCCTCTGCCGTAGCTGGGCGGATCCATGAGGATACCTTCGTAGAAACGCCCCCGCCGCTGCTCACGGAGAACAAATTTCATTACATCATCAACGATAAACCGAACAGGTTTGTCGGCAAGTCCTGATTGAGCAAGATTATTTTTTGCCCATGCTACAATACCTTTTGCAGCGTCAACGTGAACAACTTCCGCTCCTGCGGCTGCCAAGGCACATGTTGCGCCGCCTGTGTATGCAAAAAGGTTCAGCACGCGGAAGGGGCGGCCGGTTTTTTTTACATATTTATCCACATAATTGTGCATAAAATCCCAGTTAACCGCTTGTTCGGGGAAAAGACCTGTATGCTTAAAACCCGTCGGGCGAACGATAAAACTGAGGTCGCGGTAATTGATGACCCAACTTTCCGGCAATGTGCGATTGAAGTTCCACGCACCGCCGCCTGTTGAAGACCGAATATAATGTGCATCGCAATAGCCGGCGGATTTCATCGGCCAAATTGCCTGCGGATCGGGGCGCAGCAGTATGACTTTGCCCCAGCGTTCGAGTTTTTCGTCATTCCCGGCATCAATTATTTCGTAGTCCTTCCAACCATCTGCAAGATACATTCCGATTTCCTCTCAGTTGCCCATGATTCTGTCATAAATGCCCGCAAGCTCGTCTTTGCTGTAGTATTCAATGACTATTTTACCCTTGTTCTCATCGCCGCGAAAGCGTACTTTCGTTCCGAGATGCTCGCGCAGGCTGTCCTGTGCGGATTTCATGTCGGTTGACAGCTTTTCGCGTTTCGGCTGGCGTTTTTCAAGTTTTTTTGCATCCAGTGCATCGGCAACTCGGCGTTCGGTTTCGCGCACGGACCAACCTTCCGCCGCGGCAAGACCGGCGAGTTTAATCATCAGCTCCTCGTCCGGCACTGAGGCAAGCACGCGGCAATGCCCGGCGGAGAGCTTGTCTTCAAGCACAAGTGCCTGCAATTCCTCCGGAAGACTGAGCAGGCGAACCGCATTTGCAATGGCGGGGCGGGATTTTCCGAGACGCTTTGCAACTTCATCCTGCGTCAGGTCATGTTCATCCATAAGTGTTCGGATGGCTGCGGCCTCTTCAAGTGCGTTCAGATTTTCACGCTGAAGATTTTCAATCAGAGATACTTCCAAAACCTGCTGTTCGTCCATTTCGCGGACAATCACGGGAACTTCATTCAGTCCTGCGCGGCGTGCGGCACGGAAACGGCGTTCACCTGCAATGATTGAATATCTCTCGCCGACTTTGCGAACGATAATAGGCTGAACGATACCATGCTGCGCTATGCTGTTTGCAAGCTCGACAAGCTTCGCTTCGTCAAACTTTTTTCGAGGCTGATCCGAATTATTATCTATCAGATACACGGACAGAGTGCTGACGGCGGTTTCATTGGGCTCTTCGTATCCGCCGAGAAGTGCATCAAGCCCTTTTCCGAGTCCTTTCATAATGTTAAATTTCTCCGTTTCTCATTATTTTGCATTATCTGTTTAATTGCCGATTATTCATTGTCGCATTCGATAAGCTCTTCCGCAAGGCTGATATAGGCTTTTGCTGCATTGCATTTTGCATCATAGAGCGTTATCGGAAGGCCGAAACTCGGGGCTTCGCCGAGGCGCACGGAACGGGGAATAATCGTTTCATACACCTTATTTCTGAAGAATTTTTTAACTTCGCCTACGACCTGTCCGGACAGATTTGTTCGCTTATCGTACATGGTCATAACAACGCCCTCAACATCAAGCACCGGGTTCAGGTTCATGCGAACCAAACGAACAGTGTTCATAAGCTGAGAAAGTCCCTCCAAAGCGTAGTATTCACACTGAATGGGAACAAGCAGCGTGTCTGCTGCCGTCAGAGCGTTAAGCGTTAACAGACCCAGCGAGGGAGGGCAGTCCGCAAAGATATAATCAAACTCATGCTGAATTCCGCGAAGCGAATTTTTAAGTTTTTGTTCACGCGCCATAAGACTCACAAGCTCAACTTCCGCGCCTGCAAGCTCGATTCGGGACGGGATAACTTTGAGAGTCGGAATTTTTGTGTTTACAATTATTTTTTCGGCATTAACACCGTTGATAAGCATATCGTAGACGCTGTACTCACATGCGTCTTTGTCAATACCAACGCCGCTTGTTGCATTGCCCTGTGGGTCGATGTCAACAAGAAGTACGCGTTTTCCCTGCTGTGCAACGCAGGCAGCAAGATTAACGGCGGTTGTTGTTTTGCCGACGCCGCCTTTTTGATTTGCGATGGCTATGAATTTTGCCATTATGAACCTCCGCACATGTTGTTTTAAGCATATTATACACATTTTTTGCCGGTAATGCAATGCCGAATACGGTTTTTTTAATTGAAATTGTCGGCTTTTTCTCCTGAACTATCGGATTTGCCGATTCGTTATATGCAGCGGTCGGAATGTTTCACGGGAAACAAATGCCTCAAACAGGGCATTGGACGAAAGAAGTGCCGGAAAGGTATGTTTCACGGGAAACATATGTTTCGCAGGGAGCATTTTCGCTTTGTACAGCGGCATTGTTCGACTGCAAAAAAACGCCGCATAAAGCGACGTTTACGGAGAATGGAATTAAAACAGAAATTATTTAGTTATTATTCCGTTTGCATAGACGGGGACACAGTCCGTTGAGTCCTCCGAAAGACAGTAATCAACATCGCGCTCAAATCCGAGAGAAATCAGACGGGCGCAGTGGAACGTTTTGCGCAAATCGAAAGTTCCGCTTTTAAAGCTGTTGTAAAGATGCTCACAGATAAGTGCAATATCCGTAAGCTCGAGTTCGCTGCAAAGCGAACGCAAACGATTGATAATTGCACCGGCAGCGCAAAGATCATCGGCGGAAATCATGCGGTTCGTTCCGGAACAGACAATCAGAATGTCGTCCATGAAACCGGCAGCCTTTCTTGCAGCCGCAGAACAGTTGCTGAGTGCACCGAGAAAAATATGCCGCGCGTTGCGAACTCCGCAGATGGCGGCCGTGCCGTTTGAAGTGCTGATAATGACGGTTTTGCCGCCGACAGTCTCGCGGTTGTATTCGAACGGAGAGTTGCCGACGTTGAATCCGGGCAGAATCATACACCCGCGTTCACCGCCGAGGATACAGTCCTTGATACCGATGCGGTTTGCGTATGCCGTGGCATCGCCCGGTTCGACCGCGGGAATGATTTTTGCGGCGCCGTTGTCAAGCGCGGCGATAATCGCACTTGTGCAGCGGAGAACATCGATAACAATAACCGTGTGTCCGTTCAGCATATTGTCGTACAGTTTGTCTCGATAAGTTATAACATCAATTTTCATCTGAATCACCATCCTTTTCGGAATCGGATACATTATAACATACTTGTGCAGAATTTCAAGTGCCCTGAATAACTTCGGCTGCATTAACCCGTTACATTATTCGAACAAGAAGTATTCCGGAAACAACACCCGCCGTGCAGCCCGCAAGCGCGGCAGGAAGGGCATGCCGGGTTTTGGAGATGCCGACGGAACCGCAATACAGAGCCAGTGTGTAGAATATGGTTTCCGTTGAACCGACGCAGACCGAAGCAGCACGACCGACAAAACTGTCCGCACCGTACCGTGTAAGCGTGTCACCGAGAAGCGCAAGGGAAGCGCTTCCGGAAAAAGGACGAAGCAAAATCAGCGGCGTGAGCTCGGAGGGAATGCCGATTTTTTCGAAAACGGGCGAAAGCCAATTGCCGAGAGCGTCAAGCGCACCGCATCCGCGAAGAAGCGTTATTGCGCCGAGCATTGCGGCAAGGGCGGGCAAAACGCGAAGAAGCGTCGGCACGGCCTCGGCCGCACCGCGGATAAAGGCCTCATATGGGTTCACACGGCGAATCAGGGCATATGCAAGCAGCGCGGCAACGAGTATCGGAATCACATATTTCATTTCACACCCGCTCCCGATTCGAAAAATTTGCAGGCAAGAATTGCAGCGGCAGCAGAAAAAACCGAGGAAATAAACGTTGGAAGAACAATGTCATAGGCATTTGCGGATCCGCATGCAATACGAACAGCGATGACACCGGTCGGCATAAGCTCAATTGCAGAGGCATTGAGCGCAAGAAACATGCAGATCGCATTGCTTGCACTCTGCTTATCGGGATTTACGGCGTTAAGGCGCTTCATTGCATCAAGTCCGAAAGGTGTTGCGGCGTTGCCGAGTCCGAAAAAATTCGCCGCCAGGTTCAGCGTCACGGAGGCGGAGGCGTCACCTGCATCGGGCATTAAAAGGCGGAGCGGCTTGTGCATTCGCGCCGCAAGCTTTTCGATAAGTCCTGCTTCTGAAGCAACATTGATAAGCCCCATCCACAACAGATACGCGCCCGCAAGCGATATTGAAAGCTCAACCGCGGAATCCGCGCCCGCAAGCAGACAGTCCAATGCTGTGCTGCCGCTGCCGCCGAAACAGCAAAGAACTATGCCGATAATACAGCTTACTGCAAAAAAGAATCCCATCATGGTAAACTATATGCATGAAAAAAGCCGCATAGCTCAATTCGTTCGAACATGCGGCAAAAAAAGCCGGCTCAGCATTCACATCATCAATTCAATTGCAGCTTATGCAGCTTGATCAATAGAAACAGTTCAGTTCGTTTCTGTTCAATTCATAATCCACGGAGGATTGCAAATCACCGAGCTGATTTACCCATGAATTGACGTTAACGCGAAGCCTGCGGAAACCAAGGCGCTCATAAACATGCTGAGCACGTTTGTTGCGCAGGTTCGTGTCCAAAACGATTTTTGCATAGCCAAGGCGAAAGAGTTCGCTTATCAGCATTGTCAGAAAGATTTTTCCCAGACCCTGTTCCTGTTTTGTAAAGTCGCAAATTTTGATTCCGATTTCGGCAGCGGCGGCAGGGGAGCCGGGCTGTTGTTCGGATTCGTCGGCCTCGGCGGGGACGGTACGATAACTTGCTTCGCCTATCGGCTTTCCGTATTGTTCCAAAATCAGCCTGTGGCACCCGGTGCTGTTTGAAATGTCGGAAGCTATTTTTTCGGCGGTTGTTTTGAGCCCATTCGGGAAACCTGCGTGTGCCATAATACGCCCGCTGTTCCACCAGGCAGCGAGCTGAACACTGTCCGCAGAGGTCGCATCGCGGATAGTCAGCGATTTATAACGAATATTCATATCAAAAACTCTTATCAAACTTTAACGGCAGCCGCAGCCGAATGCAGCGCTTAACGCACCGAAAATGTCGCAGCGGCCGAACTGCTTCGGTTTATGCGAAATAACCTTATTTCAATCGGCGGATTATTCCCATTCAACGGCGTCAATGGACACAAGGTATTGCTCCATGAAATCCATATAATCGTCCACAAGGCGCATCAGATAAGTCTGATACCTGCTGAATTTCGACGAAACGGATTTGAGCATATGTTCGTAAACATATTCCTCATCATAGGGCGAATCGTCTTCAGCAATCTTTCTGAGATATTCGTCGTCAATGGCAACAAGCGCAGAGATGATTTCCTCCAGCTGTTCATCGGGAATAAAATCGAAATCTCCCGCGTTGCGGAATTTGCCCGCGATAAAATCTTTTGCGGCAATAATATCGAGTTCCATGTTGTTTTTGTCCTTTCGGTTAGTAAATTCAGTGATCGCCCGGAATGCGGATCGGCGGTCGCATAAATTTCATTTTTTTGTTTCGCCGCATGTTTTTGCTTCACAAGCTTTTATGCAGCAGGAGGGTCTCTTTTTCGGAGACAGAATAAAGAAGGAGAAAGTGTATTTCATTGCAGTCACCACCTATGTTATTAAGATATAATAATTTTTAATTTCGTATATCGATTATCGATCGCGGGCAGCACGCACAACATCCAGCTCAACATCCGGAAGGCGGAGCGCAAGCTTGTCCGCAAAACTGTCTGCGCCGTCCTGCGGAGATGCCCCGAGAACGATAACAGAAACGTTGTGTTCAACAGCAAAATCGACCAATGCATCCATAACGCTGTCGGCACGAAGAATCGTAAGTTCCGCATTCACGAGCAAGGCGCAGGTGAACAGGTATTCGATTGCATCAGCCTCAAAGGTCGTGTTCATGAAATTATGTCCCGTCTGTACGCAGTGGACGATGAAAAGCTTTTGATCATCCTTTTTGCGTTTTGCACCGTGGTTAATGAGTCGTTCGCATGAACGTTGGCCGGTCACACAAACCATCACGCCGCCGGAGGAGGGAGCCTCAGTTTGAATATCAGACATAAATAATCCCTGTACAAAACATTAAATTAACGAATCCGCAAACACTTAATCGAATTATCAAGCATCGGGACTCGGCTGCCGCCGCGCGGCATCTTTTTCGGAATCGGAAAGCACACTTTGAATCTTGTCCGGCATTTCGCGGGGCGGAAGGGCAAGAGCCTCTGCAACCGCCTCGATTGAGGTGACGGAACAAAAAAGATTCATGAAATGCTTATCGGTAAAACCTTCCGCAACGCAACGCTCGAATTGAGCAATCAACGGATCGTAAAACCCGTTGATGTTGACAATAATTACGGGCAGGTTGTGATAGCCGAGCTGTTTCAGCGTCAAAACCTCCAAAAGTTCTTCAAGCGTTCCGAAACCGCCGCTGAGAGCAACAAAAGCATCGCTTCGGCTTTCCATAAGCTGTTTGCGTTCGTGCATTGTTGCGGTTTGAATGCGTTCGGTGCAGTGTTCAAAATAAATCCCCGGAATATTGAGCTTTTCGGGAATTACGCCGATGATCTTTCCGCCTGCGGAATATGCGCCGCGGGCAGCCGCACCCATCAGCCCGGTTCGCCCTGCGCCGAAAACCATACCGTGACCGTCAGATGCAAGACGATGCCCGAGCTTTTCGGCAAAATCGATATAACACTCGGGGATGTTGCTGCTTGACGCGCCGAATATGCAAACATTCATTATGATGACACCGGTACTCCGCGGGATGATGCCCGTATGCGAAAGTCCTTTCGTTTAAGTAATAGATCAATGCGGAAAGCTTTGCCGCACAAGCGGTGCGGTGAAATCCTCTCCGTATACATTATAACATCAAATTCGCGAAAAGGGAAACAAAAAAATTGAAAATTTGCGGGCGAAACGTTGATATTTTTTCACAAAAACGGGATAAAGTGTAATTTTGTGAAAAAAATGAAATCGTGCAGGCGGTGAATTGCCGTATAGGCTGAATAGTTTGGGCAGAGTGCGGTCACGATTGAAAAAGACAAGAAAAGATATATTTTGCAGAAAAGGCAAAAATGTGACTTCGGCGGTTGTAATCAGCCCATTTGTTTGCTACAATGGTCAAAACAGAGTAGGTGGCAGTGAGTTGGCAAGTGCCGGGGATACAGGGAGTTGATTCCCGGACGAAAACTCATGTGCGTTCGGCAAATACAAGGCAAAGAATGCTGTGCCGTGCGCAGAATGTTTGTTGCTGTGCTGTCGCCGCATCCCGCTGTTACATAGGCTTTCGGCTTTCGAAAACGGATTCAAAAATTTTGTTTTCACGGCTGCTCCGGGGCGAGCGGCAGGCTGCCGCGCCGGTAACAACGAATGCTCGGTTCAAAACACGGAGGATTCGATTTTTTTATGCAAAAATTAAAACCGGTTGAACAGCAGTTCAACAAAAACAACAGACCTTACAACACAAAAGCAATCTTCAGTCACCCATTCTGCCCGGAATTCTGGCGCTGCGCGGCAGGCGAATTCAAAAATTGGCGAATGCTTGTTTTTGCTGCCGTCATCATTGCAATGCGCATTGCGGTAAAGGCCGTGAAAATTGTTATCATACCCGGGGCGCTGAATTTCGGCTTTGATTTCATCGTCAACTCGGCGGGTTCAATGATCTACGGCCCGCTTGTGGGCCTTTTGGTAGGCGCGGTAAGCGACACGATCGGAGCGGTTCTTTTCCCGACGGGAGCTTATTTTTTTCCGTTTATCTTTGTCGAAATGCTCAGCAGCTTCATTTTCGGCCTTTTCCTTTATCGCGCAAAGCTGTCAAGCTGGCGCGTAATAGCCTCGCGATTTGCGGTCGTTGTTGTTTGCAACTTCATCGTAAATCCGCTTGTTATGACGCTGTATAATTCAGTCACCGGCGTAGATCCGTACAAATTCATCACGATTGCACGCGTCATTAAGAACGCCGCAATGTTCCCGCTGGAATCCGTTGTGCTTGTGATTTGGCTTGGTGCAATTTCAATGGCACTTTACAAGATGCATCTGCTTCCCGAAAAGCCGCCGATGATTAAGGTCAGCGCCGCCAACATTGCTGCGCTTGTTTGCGCCGCGGTTATTTCGGCACTGGCAATTTTCGGTTATGTTAAATGGAAAAAATCAAACACAAAGCCGAAGCCGGAATCAACTCCCGCCCCGATAACGGAAACAGCCGCACCGACGGGAGATGTGCCTAATACGCCGTAAAAAGTGAATATCCGCACCGCGAATAATGCTGTGATCACCTCCGTCCGCTTTCCAACAGCGCGCCCCGTCGGAGGTGATTTTGGTTGTTGATTTTTTATTAAAAATAAAGTATACTGTGCATGAAATCTGCGCTTAAACGTCCGAATCCCGTTCACGGGTCAATTTTGTCGGCGGCGCACAATTTAACGGTGGAAAGGTTGATTTCTCCAAATGAAAAAAAACGTCAGAGTGATCTCACTCGCCATTGCTGCTTTGCTTCTTGTTTCGGCATGTTTTTGCATTACGGGCTGCAAAAAGCATGAAGTTAAAATGACAGAAAAGAATAACGGACTCTACGACTATGAAGAGGTTCGCCAGATTAACGAAACGCTGCGGATGCCCTACCCGCTCGGAACCAAGGAAGCGGCATTCGGTTCGGAGTTCGAATCCTACGGCGGCATTCCCGACCATGCGGAGATTTTCCGTTCAAAGGATAATCTTGATATTACATACACTCTGAGCACTCTTGAACTGAAGTACGGAGAACCGGATAAAAACGCGGAGCTTATCGCAACCGGGTTCACGATTCGCGCCGCAAACAAGACCATCATTCGCAATGCGGACGGTTCAACGACGCCGCTCTATACCACCGACCGTGCGGTTCTCGGAATAAGCGTCGGCAACAGCATCGACAAAGCCAAAGAAAAGCTGCTGGAGGCCGGCTATGAACAGATTTATGAGGAAACTCCCGTTGACGACGGTTTGCCGCACAGCCGAGAGTTTTCATTCCGCAAGGGCATAGTCATTGTTTCGTTTGCCGTCGAAACAGAGAACGATATTTCAAGCATACGCGTTTGGATTCCTTACCGCGATAAAGACATTGACGCGTTGAACAAAAAGAGTCATCTTCCTGCGGATCTCGGATTGTTCTACTCTGTTATGATTAATCCGAATTTTAAATATTCCGGCAAGAACACAACGTCAAGACGCTATGAAAGCGAGGATGGCTGCATTGCGATCATGCGCGGCTTCCCTGATGTTAAGGATGCGGCAATGACGGCGGAGGTCAGCTTTACTTCAACCGAATACGATGCTCTCGGCGTTAAAGTCGGAATGACACTTGACGAGGCGGAAAACATCCTCACCGAAGCGGGCTGCACAAAAGATTCGGACGGATTGTACATATTCGGCAATGTTGCCGCAATTCGGCTCACCGTTGAAAACGGCACCGTTGCAAGGATTGCAGCAACACTGCGCCCTTCAACCAATCTTACGGATACTGCTGTTTCGGGCGATGAAGCAACTCCTTCGCCTGTGCTCGATGAAAACGCAAGGAAGGCAAACGACTGAGTTTTCAAAGCGGCGGCTTATTAAATTGAATCGGTAAACAGTGAACGATCCTTCGGCGCGAATATGCCGAGGGATCGTTTTTTGCGGAAAAGGCGAGGATATTAATGTTCAATTGCCCTTAACAGGGAATTCTGCGCCTTTTTTGTCAGTTCAATTTAAACGAATAAAAAAACACTTGCATATGTCATGAAAATGTGCTAAAATATCATATATGTAACAGCGGGTGACGAGAGAGATACTGCGGGCCTGCCAAACGCGGTTCTTCCGTGACAGGGCAGGCGGCATTGCAGCCCTCCGGCCGTTTATAAAGAAAAGGAGGCGATCGAATGAATAAAATCATCACTATAGGCAGGGAATTCGGCAGCGGCGGACGTGAGCTTGGCCGAAGGCTTGCCGAAGAGCTTGGAATTGCATACTATGATCGCGAAATTATTGCCGAAATCGCGAAGCGCACGGAGCTTTCGGAGCAGTATGTGCAGCAAATTGTTGAACATCGTCCGTTGAATTTGATGCCGATAACAATCGGACACAGCATTTGCCCCGTTCCGCATCCGCTTATGGAGCAGAACCGGGAAATTTATTGTCAGCAGGCACAGATTTTGACGGAAATGAGCGAAAAATCCGACTGTGTGCTTGTCGGCCGCTGCGCGGACTACATTTTAAAAGATAAAAATCCGCTCAAAATCTTTGTTTATGCGGATATGGCAAGCAAAATTGCGCGCTGCCGACTGAAAGCACCCGAAAACGAACATTTAAGCGACCATGAAATGCGCAAACAAATCAAACGAATCGACCGCAACCGCGCAAAATATTATGAGTTCTACACGGGAAGAAAATGGGGAGACAAGCTCAATTACGACCTGTGCATAAACACAACCAACACCGAAATCAAAAAAATAGTTCCGCGAATTGCAAAACTTTTTTGATTTAAAACTCGAAACCGGGAGGCCTCGGTCACTTGACAAAATTGATTCTGCGCAGTTTGAGTTTTGAAAAGACCGAAGCCGTTAAATATCGCCGAGCCGGGGGAACGGACTCAGAACTTCTTTCCCCTCGGCTCTTTTTTGCTTTCGGAGCATGACGCACGCTGCGAACATTGCGAAGCGGGCAGCTTCGGCGCGGTTGACACATATGCGGACAGATGATAGAATTCTGTAAGGAATATTAAAAACATTTCGGCTTTTGCAAAAGGAATTCGGGTTCTTTTTTTAAGCCGATTTAAAACAGCACGGAGGATGAGTCCATGTTTGAAGCTCCCGTACCTATGCCGCGCCTCGCGCCGCAGCCGCCGATATACTTTTGCCCGAAAGCGGCGGGCGAATTGGTGCTTGACGGAAATATTAATAAACCGTTCTGGAATAATGTGCCGTTTACCGAGGATTTTGTTGATATCAGCGGCGGTGACTTTCCGACGCCGCGTTTCCGCACCCGAGCAAAAATCTGCTGGGATGAGCGGAACCTCTATATTGCTGCCCTGCTGGAAGGCAATGAAATCTGGGCAACGATAAAACAGCGCGACAGTGTCATGTATTACGATAATGATTTCGAGGTTTTTATTGACCCGAGCGGATCGACGCATAATTACATGGAACTTGAAATGAATGCGTTCAACACGCAATGGGATTTGCTCCTTACAATGCCGTACAGAAACGGAGGAAGATCCGTCACTGCGTGGAACATGCCCGGGGTTGAAACCGCCTGCATGATTTCCGGAGAGGTAAACAATCCCGCGGCAGACAACAAATTTTGGTCGGTTGAAATTAAAATTCCGTTCGCCGGATTGACGGAGACCTACTCGAAAGAAAAAAACCCTCCCGAACTTGAACGCTGCTATCCTGTGCGCAATGCACCGACGACGGGTGAAGTTTGGCGGATGAATTTCTCGCGCGTGCAATGGACGGTTGACGTTGCCGACGGAAAATATGCAAAACGCACAGGCACGGACGGAAAACCCCTGCCCGAAGATAACTGGGTTTGGGCAGCAACGGGACTTATCGATATACATTACCCGGAAACATGGGCATATGTCTTTTTTACCGAAAACGGTGAAAGCTGCCCGATGCCGGAGGAAGAGAAGATAAAGCTCGAAATGTACAAAATTTATTATGCGCAGCATGAATACTGTCGCCGTTTCGGATGCTTTGCAAAAACGGCGGAGGAAGCGGCGGCCTGCCTTCCGACGGGGTTCGCATACGATGCGGATGCTGCGAAAAATACAATCGTTGAAACAACATCACGGTATTTTGAACTGAGCCGCAAACTGACGTGCGGAAAAACAATGGTTGTCCAATGCGACGGATTTAATTACATTGAGTAAAGGAGAAAAGTATGAAACGGGTTTTCACTGCATCGATGCACCATGAATCAAATTCGTTCAATCCGATTATTGCGGGCGAAAGCGAATTTTCGGTCATTCGCGGGGCGGAAATTTTCAACAGATTCAAGGAAAACGATGCCGCAACGGGAATAATCAAGACCCTGCTTGCGGCAGGATACGAGGTTGTGCCTTCCGTTTTCACAAGCGCGGTGCCGAACGGTGAGGTTGATATTGATTTTTATAACAAAATTAAGAAAGAGATTATCGAAACCGCTGTTGCGGAAAACAAAAGGCAGCCGCTTGATGCGGCGGCACTTGCATTGCACGGCTCAATGTATATTCACGGTTTGGGCGATGCGGAGGGCTTTCTTCTGGAGGAGCTTCGCGCCGCGCTGCCCGAAATTCCGATTTTCTGTTCGCTCGACACGCACACAACAATGACACAGCGTATGCACGATAATGCCGACGGATTTGCGGCATTTAAATGCGCACCGCATACGGACAGATACGAAACGGGTGTTAAAGCGGCTGAGATGACGATTGCAGCCCTTGAACGCGGAGTGAAAGCGAAATCCGCCTGGGTGCGCGTTCCTTTCCTTGTTGCGGGCGAAAAATCCTCTTCAACGGTGGAACCCATGCGCTCGCTTGCCGAAAAAACGAGGGCGGCGGAGCGTGAGCCGGGCATTCTTGCGGCATCGTATTTAATGGGTTTTCCGTGGTGCGACAATGAAAACAGCTCTGCCGCAGTGTACGTCACGGCAGAAAATCAGGCTCTTGCGGATGAATGCGCAATTCGCCTTGCCGAGGAGCTGTGGGCGCGCCGCGATGATTTTTGTTTTCAAACGGAAACATATTCCGAAGCGGAAGCTCTGGATGCGGCATTCGAAGGGGTTCGAACCGGCGGTCCGTTTCCGATTTATCTTTCGGATTCGGGAGATAACCCCACCGCAGGTTCAACATCGGACTGCACGGGCTTCCTGCGCCGCATAATGGAAGATCCACGTACCGACGAGCTTGAAACGCCTGTGGTATTCGGCGGAATCTACGACCCGGAAGCAACCCTTCTTTGCAGGGACAAGGTCGGGCAGGAGCTGACGTTGACTTTCGGAGCAAAGTTCGACAGAAGCTCTTCGGTTCCGATTACGGCAAAGGGAACGGTTCTCGCCTATATCAAAGGCTGGAATAAATTTCACGGAGTCGGCGATATTGCTCTTTTCCGCTCATGCGGGGTTGATATTGTGCTGAGCGAAAACCATATCGGTTACGGCTTGCCTGCCGTGTTCGGCGATTTGGGAAGGAATCCTGCCGATATGCAGATTGTGGTATGCAAACTGGGTTATCTCACCGCGCAGCAGGCAGCATACGCAAAACGCAGCATTATGGCACTTTCAAAGGGCAGCACGAACGAGGATTTGACAAGCCTTGACTACAGGCATATTCCGCGTCCGATCTTCCCGCTGGATACGGATTTTTCGTTTGAACCTGCCGAAAACCTTATTCGCAAAACAAAATAACATGCTTCGGAACGCGGGGAACACAGTGTTTGCGAACACAGTGTTTGCGAAACACAGTGTTTGCGAAATCGGATTTTTTGAACGGAGACGGAAATGAATCGGGAAATTTACGAAAGAACAAGGAAATTCTGCGCGATGCGCTTCGGAATGTTCATCCACTGGGGCCTTTATGCAATTCCCGCAAGGGGCGAATGGGTGATGTCCAATGAAAAAATGAGCGTTCAGCAATACAAAAAATACTTTGATGAGTTTAACCCGACTGATTTTGATGCAAAACGCTGGGCATCGGTTTGCAGGCAGGCGGGAATGAAATACGCTGTTTTAACGGCGAAGCATCACGACGGTTTCTGCCTTTTTGACAGCAAATTGACGGAATATAAATCCACAAACACGCGTTTCGGGCGGGATATTGTGCGTGAGTTTCTGGAAGCATTCCGTGCGGAGGGCATTGCCGTCGGGCTGTATTTTTCGCTGCTTGATTGGAGCCATCCGGATTTCCCGAAATATGCGGACAGGCATCACCCGATGCGCGGCCGCGAAGAATATTGCGGCGAACAAATTGATTTTGACAACTATCTTAACTTCATGCACGGGCAGGTAAAGGAACTCGTTACCGGCTACGGCAAACTTGACCTGCTTTGGTTCGATTTTTCCTATGATGATATGGCGGGCGAAAAATGGCGGGCTTCCGACCTCATTTCAATGGTGCGTAAATATCAGCCGAATGTCTGCATTGACAACAGGCTTGAAGGTTCCGGCGAAAAATACGGAAGCATTGCAACGGCCTCGCCTCTGCCGTACAGCGGAGATTTTGTAAGCCCGGAGCAGATAATTCCGCCGCAGGGCATATTCGATGAGCAGGGGGAGCGCGTTCCGTGGGAACTTTGCGCAACGCTGAACGATCACTGGGGTTATTGCGAAAGCGACAAAAACTATAAATCAGCAGCACTCATAATAAAAAAGCTCGTTGAATGCGTTTCAAAGGGCGGAAACATGATTTTGAACATCGGTCCGGATGCACGGGGAAACTTCCCCGAAACGGCGGTTGAAGAGCTTCGGAAAGTCGGCGCGTGGCTTTCGAAAAACGGATGCAGCATCTACAACTGCGGACACAGCGAAATTGAAAAACCCGAATGGGGAAGATATACGGAGCCGCTTGAAATGCGGGAGGATGAACAATTTCGGACGGTTTATGCGCATGTTTTCGAACCGGCCCTCGGTGCGCTGCCGCTTTTCGGGATACGGGCGGATGCGCTTGAGTCGGTGCGGCTTGCGGCAACGGGCAGCGAGCTTCGCCGCGGGGAGGCATGGAATTCGGTGCTGTATCGGGAAACACCGCTTGTAAGTTTCGGCGCAAACCCGGTTTATACTTACGCATTGCCGGATGAAGTTGACACGGTTCTCGTGCTGAAAATCCGAAAAGATACCGGAAATTGAAAACAATAACAAAAAACGGAGAGCGAACGGGCAGCCCGCTCCCCGGGAGTGAGCAGGCTGTCTGAACCTGCTCACTCTTTATCTGAGTTACCACACAGCTTAATTCATTTTGGTTTGCGCTCAATTGTACGGCGTACGGCTCAAAGCGGTTTAAAAACCGCAGCTTGCCGTCAGCAGCGCAGAATGCCCTTCAGTTCGTCAAGCAATTGGTTGATACTGTAATAATTCCGATTGCGGTCAATTCGTGTGTTCACAAACTTTGCCTGCACAAGCTTGCCCATATGATGATAAATGTTCGGGGTTGTCATTGTCCGGGGGCGAGATTGCCGATAAATTCGGATTGACGAGACAAAAAGTCTTTTATCATATGTCAAAACTTTTAATGCTTGGACTTGTGGAATGCAATGCAGAAAGCGGACGACCGTACTACTCGCTGAAAAAACAGTCGTTGGAAGAAGTCATAGCTGCAATAAGTATGCTTGTGAACGAGGACTGAAAAAGCAACATAAATGATTGGTGTTTTTCTTCATAATGAAAAATCGGGAATCGGAAGTGAAGAATAAACCATTGCCATGATAAAACCAAGTCGGAAACAAGCGGTCGGCACACCGCAGAGACACCAGAAAAATATATTATTAATATGTAACAAAAAAACTTGACATGCCCAAATATGTCTCATATAATGTGTACATGAGGGACGGCAGCTGTGGCATACGTTAAACCGTCAGGGTTATATTTCCCTCGAGGCAACAGCATGCAGACATAGCCGTACGGCGTTTCGTTTTGTACCAAGCTTCCACGTGCCTCAGAAATACATGAAAGGACACTGTGCGGTCTTTTCAAACAATTGACGTTCAAATGAAAACAGAGTTGAATGGAGGAAAAAGACTATGAAGAAACGCATCTTTGCACTTGTGCTCACCGTGTTGTTCATCGTGGCTGCCGTTCCGGTTGCAGGCGTTGGGGAAACGCCGGAGGGCTATGACGAGCATGATTATTGGAAAATCCGTAATTTTTTGGAGATTGCGGACGAGAACAATATCAAGAACGGTAACAAGATTTCCGAAAACTATTCCCCTTATGATCCCACCACATGGACCGGTACAGACAGCAACGGCTATTCGACGGAATGCGTATGGACTTCGGACGGACATTTGCGTTCGGTATACTTCCAAGCCTCCGATGTCGTTGGTGAGCTTGACGTGAGCGGATGTACAAAACTGTATACACTTGCCGCTTACGAGAACAGGATCACAGGTTTTGATGTGTCCGGCTGCAACGAACTGTATACTTTAACACTGGACAATAATCAGATTTCCGAGGCAAACGTGAGAGACCTTCCGGCTCTTTATATAGCTGCTTTCGACTACAACCTTCTTACAGAGCTGGAATTGCCAAACTGCCCGAATATCGGACTTATAAGCGCACCCGGGAACCGGATAACTTCATTCGATGCACAAATGTACAGAGGAACGCAATTGTACGGTCTGAATCTTTCATATCAGGATTTGAGCGGCGCGCTCGATTGTCATGGCATCGATACTTTGAACTTTCTTTCGGTGGAAGAATGCAGTCTTGATGCAATCAATTTGTCGGGCTGCACCGGCCTTTTGGACATCGTTGTTATGGGTAATAATCTGACCGAACTGGATTTAAGCGAGGCGTCGGCCAGATCCATTGGATGCAATGATAACATGCTTACATCGCTGATTCTTCCTGATAACCTTAATGGAATTGATTCGATATTCTGCCAAAACAACTGTCTCAGCGAGCTTGACATAAGCGGCTGCGGAAACATCTGGACGCTTGCCACATCCAACAACAGGCTTGAACAGAGTCATTGGCGTTCCGAAAGGTATGGAGTGGATTACAATCTTATGTCTGAAGGCAGTGGCTATGTGGGCTTCTTCTCGGATGTAATACCTTATGCCAGCGGCGTATGCTACACGAATGCAGTTGCGACACCGAGTGAGGGAGCTCAGTTTGCCGGCTGGTACACCCCGGACGGAACTCTGGTTTCATCCGAACCGGAGTTTGAACTTGGAATATTCAACATGGCGAATTGGGCTTGGTTTTCCGAGTGTGAACAGCCGGAGTTGATAGCGCGCTTTGTCGGCGGCATAACCCTCGGCGACGTTAACGGAGATAATTCAATAGGCTTAGAGGATGCAATTATCGTGCTGAGATACACAATGGGGTTGGCGGCACTGACGGACGAACAAATTGAACGAGCCGATTTCAACTCAGACGGTACGGTGGATGCGCTGGATGCGATTCTGATACTTCGTCATGCTCTCGGGGTTTCTGCCTGAAGCGTCCATCACTTTTGAACTGACGGAAGTCAAGACAGGCAGAGTGAACTCCATCAGTCATATACAGTAAAAAAGAACTTGCGGGACGGAAAGCTCAAGGTCAGATGTGATTGCATTTGACCTTGACTTTGCCGTTGCGCCTGAGAAATGCATTGCCGGATTGGGCAGGCATTTACGAAAGAATAAATACTGAAAGGATGATTCGTGCTGAATACGATGCAGAGCAACACATACGGAATCAGAACGGAGCTTATACCGCTGATTGAAACTTTCGATTACCTCAGCGGCAGGGCGAATGGAGAAAGAATCTATATTAATGAACAGGAGGCTTGCGAGAGACACCCGTATTTGAGAAAAAAAATTAAGGAAATTTTGCGCAAAGGTATAGAATTTGAAAAAGAATTGGATGAAGCTGTTCATGTTGACGAATCGGAACTGCAATACTTTTTTAAGGATCTTTCGACTAATTGCAGCATTGCCAGAATGCTCATAATGCCGTATACCTTCATGGGCGAAGCTCAATCGGGCAAGTTCTTTTTTGAGGAGCTTTTGAATATGAACCCGCAGCAGCGTATCAAAAAAATGTGCTGTCATATGCAAAATTTTGACAGCTCACAGAATTTTGATTACGAGAGCCTTGTGGAGTATGTAATGAAATTGCCGATAAGCGGCATGAACAAGCTGAGTATTGTGGAATGCTGCGGCAACTACGAGCAGAATTGCATGCGGCTTGAGCATTTTATGAGTCCGATTGTCAAAATTGTCGGTGAAAAGCTGGTGCGTTTTGAAGAGGATGTTAAAAAGTGGGAACGTGATATTCAAGAGGTTGGCGATGTATGCACTTATGTATCCGAACGTTCGCATTTGAAAATGCCGGAGTGCGATTTTACAATATTCCCTTCGATACACAACGGACTTATGCTTGCCATGTCTTACTGGGACAAAAGAATTTGCATCGGTGAAAAAGGTTGTGCAGGGGAGATGTGGCTTGGTTTGGGCTTCAGGGATTATATGGAAAGTGTTTCAAACGAAAGCAGTACGTCACGCGTAGTCGGAATATTCAGCGGACTTTCGGACGAGATTCGCTTTGAAATATTAAAAGCGATAGCGCAGCGAAAGACAATGTCCGGGGGCGAGATTGCCGATAAATTCGGATTGACGAGACAAAAAGTCTTTTATCATATGTCAAAACTTTTAATGCTTGGACTTGTGGAATGCAATGCAGAAAGCGGACGACCGTACTACTCGCTGAAAAAACAGTCGTTGGAAGAAGTCATAGCTGCAATAAGTATGCTTGTGAACGAGGACTGAAAAAGCAACATAAATGATTGGTGTTTTTCTGCGGATTCCGTGTTTGCGTGTTCCGCAAGCTGCACCGGCTGTCGGCACTGAGCCGAAAAAATCCCCCGCGTATGCCTCCCTTGCACGCGGGGGATTTCTTTTTTCTTCGTAATGAAAAATCGGGGATGAAAAAATCGGAATTCGGAAATTCGGGAACCGATGGGTTGACAAGGGAGAAATTCATACGGTTCCCGCCGCGCTTCCGTTATTGCTTTTGCCCGATAATGAAGCTGCCTTTTTCATCCGCATCAACGGTCAGGGTCGAACCTTCCTCGGGCGAATTTTCAATGATGAACCGCGCAAGCAGGGATTCAATATGCCCCTGAATGTATCTCTTGAGCGGACGGGCACCGAACAGCGGATCGGCACCGTTTTTGATGATGGCGGCTTTTGCACTTTCGGAAACGCTGAGATTCAGGCGGTTTGCCTGCAAACGCTTTGCAAGGTCTGCAATAAGCAGGTCAACAATGCCGTGCATATCCGCATCTGAAAGGGCGTTGAAGAACACGATTTCATCCAGCCTGTTGATAAATTCGGGACGGAATTTTGTGCGCAGCAGCTTGTGCAGCAGCTCCTCGGTTTCGGTCGTTATCCTGCCGTCCTTTGCCATGCTGCTCAGGATCAAATCGCTGCCGATGTTGCTCGTCAAAATGATGATCGTATTCTTAAAGTCAACGGTGCGGCCCTGTCCGTCCGTAATTCTGCCGTCGTCAAGCACCTGGAGCAGAACGTTCAGAACGTCCGGATGCGCCTTTTCAACTTCATCAAACAGAAGCACCGCATAGGGTTTTCTGCGAACGGCTTCGGTGAGCTGGCCGCCTTCGTCATAGCCGACATATCCCGGAGGGGCACCGATAAGACGGGAGACGGAGTATTGCTCCATGTATTCGCTCATATCGATACGAACCATGCTGCGCTCATCGTCAAACAGTGCCTCGGCAAGCGCTTTGCACAGCTCCGTTTTGCCGACACCGGTGGGGCCGAGGAACAGGAACGAACCTATCGGACGATTGGGGTTCTGTATGCCTGCACGGGATCTTAAAATTGCATCGCAAACGCGCTGAACGGCGTCATCCTGTCCGACAATGCGTTTATGCAGCTGGGAGTCAAGCCGCAGAAGTTTCTTGCGCTCGCTTTCCATGAGCTTTGAAACCGGGATGCCCGTCCACCGCGCAACGATTTTTGCAATCTCCTCGGAGGAAACATGGTCGCGGAGCAGACTGTTTTCACGGTTTGCGGCAAGAGCCTCTTCCTTTTGCAGCTCTTTTTGCAGGCCGGGCAGCTCGCCGTATTTCAGCTGAGCGGCACGGTTAAGATCGTATTCGTTTTCTGCGCGGGCAATATCCGCGTTAACCTGTTCAATGCGTTCACGGAGCTGCTGAACCTTTGAAATTGCATTGCGCTCGTTGTCCCAACGCGCTTTCATGTTGTTGAACTTGTCGCGCTTTTCGGCAAGCTCGCGGCGAATTTCGGCAAGGTGTTCCTGCGTGTGTTCGTCATTGTCGCCGGTGAGAGCGGTTTCTTCAATCTCCAAACGCATTATTTCCCGGGAAATTTCGTCCATTTCGGAAGGCATGGAGTTCATTTCCGTCTTGATGAGCGCACATGCCTCGTCAACAAGGTCGATAGCCTTGTCGGGAAGGAACCTGTCGGAAATATAACGGTCGGAAAGTGTTGCGGCGGCGATAAGCGCGGAGTCGTGAATCTTAACGCCGTGATAAACTTCATAACGTTCCTTCAAACCGCGAAGGATGGCAATGGTGTCCTCAACGGAGGGTTCGGCAACGGTCACGGGCTGGAAACGGCGCTCGAGTGCAGCATCCTTTTCGATGTATTTGCGGTATTCGTCAAGCGTTGTTGCGCCGATGCAGTGCAGTTCGCCGCGCGCAAGCATTGGCTTCAGAATGTTGCCCGCATCCATTGCGCCGTCGGTCTTGCCGGCGCCGACAATAGTGTGAAGTTCGTCGATGAACATGATTATTTTGCCTTCGCTGCGCTTGATTTCGTTAAGCACCGCCTTCAGCCTTTCTTCAAATTCACCGCGATATTTTGCGCCCGCAACAAGGGAACCCATGTCCAGTGCAAAGAGTCTGCGATCCTTCAGATTGTCGGGGACGTCGCCGCGTACGATACGGAGCGCAAGCCCCTCGGCAATTGCGGTTTTGCCGACGCCGGGTTCGCCGATAAGGCAGGGGTTGTTCTTCGTTTTTCGTGAAAGAATGCGGATAACGCTGCGGATTTCGTTATCTCGGCCGATAACGGGGTCAAGCTTCTGCGCCCGGGCAAGTTCGGTCAGATCCTGTCCGTATTTGTTAAGAACATCATAGGTGCTTTCCGGATTATCGGAATTCACCCTGCTGTTGCCGCGGACGGCTTTCAACGCTTCAAGGTATTTGTCGCGGACGATTCCGAACCGTTTGAGCAGGGGTTTCACAACATAGTCGGCGCGTTCGATAAGGCCGAGCATGATATGCTCAACGGAAACGAAACTGTCGCCCATGCGCTTTGCTTCCTCTTCGGCGCGGGTGAGCACGGAGTTCAGCTCCGGAGTCATATAAACCTGCCCGCCGCCGCTGCTTCCGAAGGTTGCCTGCTTGTCAAGCTCCGTGTCGATTGCGGCGCGGAGCTCATCCGTGGAAATACCCATGGATGCCATAAGCTGGGCGTTCAAATCATCCGGATCGTCAAGAAGCGCATGAAAAACGTGGATCTGCCCGACTTGGGTATTCCTGCGCTCCTCGGCAAGCGATTGCGCCTGCTGAAGGGTTTCAAGGGTTTTTTGGGTCATTTTATTAGCGTTCATAAGGTAAACCTCCTTGAGGTATTGTTTCCGTAACGGTGTCCCTTTTAATCAGGAACATTGTCCCGTGCAAACGGGGCTGCATCAAACTGCTGCCCGAATGAAACGGGGGCGTTATCAGAGAGGCACGGGAAGGTGCTTCCCCGACCGCCGAGGGGCTGAGGTTCGGCGGTTCAAATCGGGTTGTTAGCACTCGTTCTCTTTGAGTGCTAACATTATATAACACTCCGACGCGAAAAGCAACAGCAAACAAATAATGTTTCAATTTTGTCACATTAATGCCAAAAATCGAGCGGCAGTTACTCATTATTGATTGTCGATTCCCAATTGAACATTGCCCGCCCTATACAAATATGGTATAATAACCGCATACGAAAGGCATTTGCTGCCGAGCAAAAAACAAGGCAGCCTTTCGGAATAATTCCTTTGGAGGGAAAATACCCGTGAAAATTCTGAAGCACATTGTGATGTGGAAATTTCTTGACAATGCGGAAGGCAAAACAAAAGCGGAGAACATGCGCTTTGCGGCGGAAAATCTTCGTGCGCTTTGCGGCGTTGCGCCGACGCTTCTGAAGCTCAGCATCGGCGAGGATGTTCTCGGCAGCCCCGCAAGCTTTGATATGGCTCTTGTTGCCGACTTCAAAAGCGTTGAGGATATGCTTGCGTACCGCGATTTTCCCCGTCATGCGGAGATATCAAATTATATCCGCCGTGTGATTTCCGATAGGAAAGTTGTGGATTTTTTTATTGAAACCGACGAGAACTGAACAAAAGCTTCGAGTGTTGAAAACGATGCGGAAAGACTGCATCAAAATAATCCACATTATCCACAGGTTCGTGTGGATAACACGTCCGAACAGTGTAAAAATGTGGATAACTTGCCCGAATCGGGGAGTTTTTTGCAAAAAATGCCTGTTAAACGCGGCTTTGAATGTGGATAAGTTGAGGATATAACGGAGTCATAACAGTTTGCACCGAAAGGGAACCGGGAAAAAGATTTGAACATTAAACTTTAAATCCGAACCTCGGGCAGCTTCCCGACAGGGATTTTACAACGAAGCCGGCCGCAGCCGGCTGCAAAATGCAAAGAAAAGAAAGGAGACTTTCGCCGAAGCGAAAGTCATGGTCATAAAAATGAATTACAACGTTAAACTTTCTGATGAAGTTCGCGAGGCACTTGCGCTGGGAAGACCCGTTATTGCGCTTGAAAGCACGATTATTGCGCACGGAATGCCTTATCCGCAGAACGTCAAAACGGCTCTTGCGTGCGAACGTCTGGCACGTACGCACGGCGCGGTTCCCGCAACGATTGCGATCATCGGAGGTCAGCTTTGCGCGGGCCTTACCGAGGAGCAGATAGAGTATCTCGGCAGGGAAGGACGGAATGTTGCAAAAGTCAGCCGCCGCGATATTCCTTATATCATGGCAAAGGGTGCGGACGGCGCAACGACGGTTGCCGCAACGATGTTCATTGCAAGCCTTGCGGGCATAAAAGTGTTTGCAACGGGCGGCATCGGCGGCGTGCATCGCGGCGCGGAAACAACCATGGATATTTCCGCCGACCTTACGGAGCTTGGAAGAACGCCTGTTGCAGTCGTTTGCGCGGGCGCAAAGAGTGTGCTTGATATCGGCTTGACGCTTGAGTATCTTGAAACGCAGGGTGTGCCCGTTGTCGGCTTCCGCACGAACAAAATGCCCGCATTTTACACGCGGGACAGCGGTTATAACACCCCTTGCAGATGCGATTCGGTTGAGGAGCTTTCGGATATGGTCGGCGCAATGGCAAATATTCCGATGCGCAGCGGCATGGTTATTGTGAACCCGATTCCGAAAGAATTCGAAGCCGACGAGGACGTGATCGACCGTGCAACCACGAAGGCTTTGCGTGAGGCCGAAAAGAACGGCATCACGGGCAGGGATGTTACCCCATTCCTGCTTGCGCGTATTGCGGAGCTTACGGAGGGCGCAAGCCTGAAGGCGAATATCGCGCTTGTTTATAACAACGTGCGCCTTGCCGCTTCCGTTGCGGCGGGAGTTATTCAGCCGGATTGAAGGCAGAACGGCAAAAGCCGTCCGCGCCCGTCCGCGTGACGGTGCCGCACAGGAAACGCTTTTTATTGCCTGTCCGAGGCAATACGGCAAACTGTTCTCGGGCAGGCTTGTTTAATTTGCTGTTGTGCAGGCTGAGCCTGCTGTCGGCTTGTTTCTCGGGAAACATTCCCGAGGGGAACAGGCATGAAAACCATCCCCGTGACCGAAGTTCTCGCGGGGGAGAGTTAACCCGCCGCTGCCGCAATTGCTTTTTTCGGGGTGAGGCCGAGCGTCGGCGCACTTTGTTGAGGAGGCATATAATGAAGAAAAAATTGCTGCGGTTCGCCGCACTGATGATTGCTTTGGCTTTTGTTTTTGCAGGCACCGCCTGCCGCGGAGGCGATGTTGTTGTTGACATAGGCCATGACACGCCTGCGCCGACAGCAAAGCCGACAACGTCGCCGACGGCCGAACCGACACCGGAGCCGACGGCCGAACCGACGCCGGAGCCCACCCCTGCGCCCGTTCACGCAACGCTCATGTTTGTGGGCGATTTGATGTGCCTTTCAAGCCAGCAGCGCGGCGCGAAGCAGCAGGCGGGCGGCAGCGGCTATGACTTTTCTCCGTCATTTGCATATGTCAGGGAAGTTTTTAACAATGCGGACTGCGTCATCGGCAATCTTGAAACATCGCTTTCGCATTCGTGGCCCTATGCAACGGAGCAGCGCAATATCGGCGGAATGCCCAACTGCAACGGACCCAAGCAATATTTGGGAGCATTGAAATTTGCGGGCTTTGACGCGCTTGTGCTTGCAAACAACCATTGCTGCGATGCGGGAGTTCAGGGCATTATCGAAACCACTCAGGCTGTTGAGGAATACGGCTTTCCCTACACCGGACTTTTCCGCGAAAAGGACGCGCAGCGGTTCGTAATCCTTGATGTTAAGGGGATAAAAGTCGGCCTCCTTTCCTATGCCGAATTCTATAATTCAAAAGATAAAGCCGTTCGCGAAGCGGGCTGTGAATACATGATAAACACCTATTCAAAGGAACGCATTGCCGAGGACATTGCGGCGGCGCGGGCTGCCGGTGCGGAGCTTATCGTGGCCTATAATCATTGGGGCGCGGAACATACGCACCAACCCACACCGAAGGTCGTGACTCACGCTCAGGAGATGGCGGATGCAGGCGTTGATATCATAATCGGCTCACACTCCCATGCGGTTCAGCCCGTTGTTTGGCTCACGGCGGCGGACGGACGGCAGGTGCTTTGTGCATATTCAATGGGCAACTTTGTGTCCAGCATGGGCAGAAGCACCGCGAACGACACTTTTATTGCGGAAATCGGCATCGTCCGCGAGGGGGGAAGTGTGCGCGTGGAGAGCGAGAAATATCATCCCTGCCGCGTGTTCCCGCAGCTTAAAGGCTATTGGTATGTTGTTGTGCCGACGAACGTGACGATCGTTAATAGCATCATTCCGCAGCTTAAGGCGGCGGAAGAAAGGATAACGGCAATTGTAAACCCGGAGGGAAGATAAAATATCAGCATGAAGCTGCTTTCAAAAATCCTTGCATATGCTGCCGTGCCGTGCCTTGCTGCCGCGCTGCTGATAAGTTTTATCGGCCGGCTTTCGGGAGATAAGGTTTGGATCAAAAGGGAGTATGAAAAACTGGATATAAACGATTACACCGGCATGAGCACGGACGAGATGTGCACCGTGTATCTTCGCATGGTTGATTATATGAAGGGCGGGACGGACGAGCTTCAAACGGAAGTCACGGTGTTCGGCGAACGCACCGAAATGTTCGGCGAGCGGGAAATTTCACACATGAATGATGTCCGAAAGCTCTGGTTCGGGGTTGAAACAGCGAAATACATTCTGTTCGCCTTTGCAGCAATTGCGGCTGCGCTTGCTCTGTATGTTTACAGGCGGAGAGCCGCCGCCGTGCTTGCCCGCTGCTGGCTTATCGGGATTTGCGTCATTGCCTTCATTGCGGCTGTGCTTGCAATTTGGGCTGCCGTGGATTTTTATTCGTTTTGGATACTGTTTCACGCAGTATTTCTGGATGTTCCGTCTGCAATATTTGACCCGGCGGAAAGTTTGATGATTCGCATCTGCGTTCAGCAGCTTTTCAGCGATCTGATACTTCGCATTGCAGTTTACACCGTGAGTGCCTGTGCGGTTATAAGCATTCTCGCGGGGATTGTGTGCAAAACCTCGGGAGCAGGCAATGGAACCGTGAAAAACAGACTTAAGGATGCCAAAGACTAATTTCACTTAATCAAATCAATCGTTCCGGTTACTGCCTGCGGAAGCGGGATGCGGCTTGGAAAGTGAAAAGCGGTTTGGAAAGGAAAATCAATTTGAATTGGTCCGAAAGATGTGAACCCGCGCTGAAACGCTTTATGAGCGGGGAAAATGAGCTTATACTCGGGATTGAATCCTCCTGCGACGAAACAGCCGCCGCCGTTCTGTGCGGCGGACGCAAAGTGCTGAGCATGGCGGTGCATACGCAAATTCCCGTTCACAGGCTGTACGGCGGCGTTGTGCCGGAAATTGCTTCCCGCAGCCATACGGAGCGTATAGGTGCCGTTGCGGATGAGGCATTAAAAAGTGCCGGTGTCGGTTTGAATGACATCGGTGCAATTGCCGTAACCTGCACGCCCGGGCTGATCGGCGCACTGCTTGTGGGCGTCAGCTATGCAAAAGGCCTCGCATACGCCGCAAACATTCCTTTGGTCGGCGTGAACCATATTGCGGGGCATATCGCCGCAAACTATCTCACTTATCCGGATCTTGAACCGCCGTTTGTCTGCATTGTGGCTTCCGGCGGACACAGCCATATCGTTCGCGTGGTCGATTACAATCGCTTTGAGCTTATCGGCAGAACGCGCGATGATGCGGCGGGTGAAGCTTTTGACAAGGCGGCGCGTGCGCTCGGCTTGCCGTACCCCGGCGGCCCGGAGATAGAGAAGCTTGCAAAATGCGGGAACCCGAACGCATTCCGCTTCCATGCACCGTTTAACGAGGGCGAAAGCAATGATTTCAGTTTTTCGGGAATCAAAACTGCCGTTGTCAACCTGCTCCATAATGCGGAGCAGAAGGGGGAAGTTCTGAATAAGGCCGATGTCGCCGCCTCCTTCCAACGTGCCGTTGCGGATACCCTGACGATGAAATCCGTTCGCGCTGCTCTGCGCGAAAAAAGCTCCGTGCTTGCCCTTGCCGGCGGAGTGAGTGCGAACAATGTGCTTCGCACCCGGCTGCAAACCGAGTGCGACAGGAACGGCATCCGTTTTTGCCGCCCGGATATGCGGTTCTGCACCGATAATGCGGCAATGATAGCCTGTCAGGGTTATTATATGCTGCGCAGCGGGGAGGTTTCCGGGCTGGATTTGAATCCTTCGGCGGCCGAGTTCCTGTCGGAAGGAAGGTAATTGTCGGGTAGCGGCAAACTCACTCAACAAAACTTGAATACAATAACAAAACAGGACTGCTGCCTTTTACGGTGCAGTCCTGTTATTTGTCAGCGGGGGCGGGAATACCGAGCCCGCTGATGCAGTTTGCGGTTTACTGAAAGCAATGCTTATTTCGTGTAGCGTACAACGGGCTTTCTTGCCGCGGTGACCTCATCGGGACGGCCGACGGGGGTGGTGACGGGGCAGGCGTGTACGGCCTCGGGGTTTTCTTTGGCTTCACGGGCAATGTCTTTCATTGCTTCAATGAACTCATCGAGAGTCTCACGGCTTTCGGTTTCGGTGGGTTCGATCATCATTGCTTCATGAACGATAAGCGGGAAGTAGATGGTCGGGGGATGGTAACCGCGATCGATAAGGGCTTTTGCGATATCGGTTGTGTGAACGCCGAGATCGAGCAGTTCGCCCGGAGCAATGACGCATTCATGCATACAGATGCGGTCGTGGGGAATCTCATAGGTGCCGCGCAGTGCGTTCATGATGTAGTTTGCATTCAGAACGGCATTTTCGCTTGCTTCCTTGAGACCCTTGCCGCCGAGAGAGCGGATATAGGCATATGCCTTGACGATAACACCGAAGTTGCCGTAGAAGCTCTTGACCCTGCCGAAGGATTCGGGGCGATCGTAATCGAGTTCGATCATGCCGTTGCGTTCAACAAGCACGGGAACAGGCATAAAGGGCATGAGGTGTTTTTTAACACCGACGGGACCGCTGCCGGGACCACCGCCGCCGTGCGGGGTGGAGAAAGTTTTATGCAGGTTGATATGCATAACGTCAAAGCCCATATCGCCGGGGCGAACAATGCCCATTATCGCGTTCAGGTTTGCGCCGTCGTAATAGAGCAGACCGCCCGCCTCGTGAACGATGTCGGCAATTTCCTTAATATTGCGCTCAAACAGACCGAGGGTGGAGGGGTTGGTGAGCATCAGACCCGCAGTGTCGGGGCCGACTGCCGCACGCAGCGCGTCAAGATCAACGCCGCCGTCGGGAGCGGATTTGATTTCTTTAACTTTGAAGCCGCACATAACCGCACTTGCGGGGTTGGTGCCGTGCGCTGCATCGGGAACGATGATGGTTGTGCGGGCGGTGTCGCCGCGATGTTCGTGATAGGCGCGGATATGCATAAGTCCGGTCAATTCACCGTGCGCACCGGCAGCGGGTTGGAGCGTGAAAGCGTCCATGCCGCAGATTTCGCACAGGCATTTTTCCATGTCATACATCAGGCGCAGAGAACCCTGGCACATATCTGCATCGAGCAGAGGATGCACGTCGTTAAACAGTTGGGCGACTTCTTCGTTGATTTTGGGGTTGTATTTCATCGTGCAGGAGCCGAGAGGATAGAACCCGTTGTCAACGCCGAAATTGCGGCGGGAAAGGTTTGTGTAGTGGCGAACAAGATCGACTTCACCCAGTTCGGGAAGGTCGAGTTTTGATTCGGCACGCATGTTTTCGGGAATTGCGCAGTTTGCGGCGGGCACATCCAGTGCGGGCAGGTCATACGCGCGGCGTCCCTCGCGGGAACGTTCAAAAATCAGCTTGTAGGATTGCCTCATGCTTCGGTACCTCCGTCGGTTTCGTTCTCACCGTCCTGCTCAAAGAACATGATGTTGAGCATTTCGATAAGGTAATCAATATCTTCTTTGGTTGTCATTTCGGTTGCGCACCAGAGCATTCCGCCGTCTGCAAGCACAAGGCCGGAAACTATGCCGGCATCCTTGAGCGCGGTGGAAATCTCGTCGGCGGGAATCTCGCTGTCGATGACGAACTCGTTGAAGAACGGGGTGTTGAAACGGAGTTTGAAGCCGGGAAGCTCGGTGAGCTTTTGAGCCAGATAGTGCGCCTTTGCAATGTTCGCTTCGGCAACTTCTTTCATGCCGCAGGGACCCATCGTGCAGGCATACATGGCTGCCATGATTGCGCAGAGCATCTGGTTGGAGCAGATGTTGCTGGAAGCCTTTTCGCGGCGAATGTGCTGCTCGCGTGCCTGAAGGGTGAGAACGAATACGCGGTTGCCGTCGGCATCAACGGTTTCACCGACGATTCTGCCGGGCAGATTGCGGATGAGTTTGCCGCCTGCTGCCATAAAGCCCGCATACGGGCCGCCGAAGCACATGGGAATGCCGAGAGGCTGTGCATCGCCGACAGCAATATCCGCACCGTAGTCCGCAGGGCGTTTGACAGCGCCGAGGCTGATGGGGTTGACATAGCTGACGAGCAGTGCCTTTGCGCCGTGAACGAGGGCTGAAATCTCGTCCATGTTTTCAATGCAGCCGAAATAGTTGGGCTGTGCGGCGATGAAACCGGCAGAGCCTTCAAGGTTTGCCTTCAGGCAGTCGATATCGGTAATGCCGTTTTCGTTGAGCCCGATTTCAACAAGCTCAAGACCGTGGCAGTGGCCGTAGGTTTTGACAGTGCCGATAACATCGGGGTGAAGACCTGCACTGTAGAGGATCTTGTTCTTGCGCTTTGAGTCACGCAGCATCAGCAGGGATTCGGCCGCAGCGGTCGCACCGTCGTAAACGGAAGCGTTGGCGGCATCCATGCCGGTAAGATTGCAGATGACTGTTTGCCATTCGAAAATACCCTGAAGCATACCCTGGCTCATTTCCGCCTGATAGGGGGTGTATGCGGTGTAGAATTCGCTGCGGGAGATGAGCTGAGGAATCAGCGCGGGAATGTAGTGATGATATGCGCCCGCGCCGCGGAAAAGCAGGCAGGCTTCGTCGTTCTGAAGAACATAGCCGGTGATGAGCTGACGCAGCTCCATCTCGCTCATCGGAGCGGGAAGATCCAGCTCGCGGTTGAGCTTAAGATCCGCCGGAATATCGGCAAACAGCTCGTCCATTTCGGAAAGGCCGAGTGTTTTCAGCATTTCGCGGCGTTCTTCAACGGTGTTGGGAACATAGCTTCTCATGTTGTGGAATACTTCCTTTATAAATATAAAATCTTGATGAATCGGAATTTTGCCCGATTCGAAAAAAAGCTTATTCAAGGTAAAAACGCATAACCCGCGGCGGCGGAAAACCGTGGGCGCGGAGCTATGCGTTTTTTTATCGCGGAACCGTGCCGAAAAGCACAGGCTTGGGCGGGGCCGCGACAGGTACGGGTTGATTAAGCCTCTTCAAGCAGCTTTTCGTATTCTTCTGCGGTGAGCAGGCTTGCTTCGTCGATTTCGGTAACTTTGATCTTTGCGATGAACTGACCGAAAGCGTCCTCGTTAAGAAGCTCGGGCTGTGCGTCCAGCTCTTCGTTGACTTCGATGACGGTGCCGGCAACGGGGCTGTTGACGGGGGAAGCTGCCTTTACGGATTCAACGGTGGTGTAGGATTCGCCGAGGTTGATCTCGCTGTCAACTTCGGGAAGCTCAACATAAACGATGTCGCCAAGCTCGCTCTGTGCGTGATCGGTGATGCCGAGGGTGGCAACGCCGTCTTCGATAAGTACCCAGTCATGTTCACGGGTGTATTTGCGGTCGGTGGGAACCATGATATAATCCTCCGGATTTATAAGTTTTGTATGTATTTTCGTTTAAATTCCCACGGCGGAACCGTGCCGAGAGCCGATACGCATCGCCGGGGAAGGGAACGCAGTTTTGTGCGTATTTGTGCGGCGCCGACGGGTGAGCCGCATAAATATGTTTATTTCCTCTTGTAGAAGGGCATGGGTGCAAACTCGCAGTCGATGACTCTGCCGCGAACGGAAACAGCCCAAGTGCCGTTTTCATCGGCATCGACGGAAACGAGTGCCATTGCATAATTTCCGCCGACAGCGGGTGCGGGGCCGCCCGAGGTGACGATGCCGACTTTTTCACCGTTGCAGAGAACATCCGCCTCGGGGCGGGCAATGCCTTTTCCGACGAGCTTCAGACCGATGCGTTTGCGGGTCTGGGGCTTGAGCAAAGCTTCTTTGCCGATGAAATCGGGCTTGTTGAATTTGATTGCAAAGCCGAGGCCGCACTCAACGGGGTTGATGTCCGCACTCATTTCATGACCGTAAAGGGGCATGGAAGCTTCAAAACGGAGCGTGTCGCGTGCGCCGAGGCCGCAGGGCAGCATGTCAACGCCTTTGCCCGCTTCAAGCAGAGCCTCAAACAGGCGAACGGTATCTTCCGCCGCACAGTAAAGCTCAACGCCGTCTTCTCCGGTGTAGCCGGTGCGGGAGATGAGGCAGGGAATGCCGGCAACGGTCATTTTATCGTTGAAAGTGTAATATTTCTGAGGGATCTCGCCTTCAAAACCCGCCGCATCAAGAACTGCCTGATGAAGCGGACCCTGCAAAGCGAGCTGACCCCATTTTGCGCTGTTGTTGATGACCCGAACATCACCGAATGCATGTTCGGAAAGCCATGCAAAGTCCTTGTCGGTATTGCCGGCGTTGACGATGAGCATGTAGTGATCGTCGGCGAATTTGTAGATAAGAACGTCGTCCACTGCGCCGCCGTTATCATAGCACATAACGGCATAGCGGCACCTGCCGGGCGTCATTGAAGTGACGTCGTTGGTGACCATTTTCTGCATGTAGGCATAGGCGTCATTGCCGATAATGTCAACTTCACCCATGTGTGAAACATCAAAAAGACCTGCGCGTTCGCGAACGGCTTTGCACTCATCCAAAATGGAGGTGTACTGCACGGGCAGAGCCCAGCCGCCGAAATCGACGATTTTGCCGCCGAGAGCACAATGCTTCTCAAACAGCGGAGTTTTTTTAAGGTTATCGAAATTTTCCATTGCGATCCTCCCAAAGGTAACGTTAAAAAAGAAAAATCGCCCGAATCCGTCCGAAAATCGAACCGAACGATTCCTGCCTCCTATTATATAACTCTTCAGCCTATATTGTAAGGGGGAAAAAGGATATATTTGCAAAGGAACAGGGATTTTTTTGCCGAAAAAATAAAATATGACTGCAAATTGCGGATTGGCAGCGTATGAAGCGGAATAAGAAACACCGGCAGGGAAGTGCCTTACGGTGTGTTTGGCAGTGTTTATTTTGTTTCCCCGTTGCATTTTTTCGGTGAGTGTTGTATCATGTTATATGTGAAGGAATACATTTTTCGCGGCCGCAGACGGGCGCGCGGAAAGGAACGGAGAATAACATTGTTGGTTACACTTTGCGCAGCGGTTATTTTGCTTGTTGCGGCGGATTTAATATCAAAGGCGGCAGCCGTGAGCGTGCTTTCGCAAACGGGCGGCGCACTTGAGTTTATCCCGGGGCTGATACGCTTCGAGTATCATAAAAACACGGGAATGGCGTGGGGGCTTTTCAGCAATGCAACGTGGGTTTTTGTTGCGATAACGATAGCCACGGGCGGATTGATAGTTTTCATTCTGTTGAAAACGCTGAAAACAATGCCGCGCAATTTGCAGCTCGGGCTTGCGCTCGTGCTTTCGGGTGCGATAGGCAATCTTATTGACCGCGTTGCTCTGGGCTATGTGCGCGATTTCATTGCTTTTGACTTTATTAATTTTCCCGTGTTCAATTTTGCGGACAGCTGCATAACCGTGGGTGCGGTGCTTCTTATTGTGAGCGTTCTGTTCACAAAGAGCGGCAGAGCGTATTTTGCCGCATTGGACGAAAAAAAGCAGAAGCCCGAAAAAACGGACGGCGAAAAAACCGCGGGCTGCGCGGCGGGCAACGGCGGAGAAGCGGGTGCCGAACCCGACGTAAAACAGGCGGAAAGCAAATGAATTCGGACTCGGAACGGACGAACGGGCAGCTCCCCGAAAAGAACAGCGGTGAATGCGCGGAAAAAGCCTGCGAAAATGCAGATGACCGAGACTTCGGCAGTGAGTTTGTTTCGGATGAAATTCTTTGCGGCGAGACGGAAGACGACTGCCGAAACGGCGGAAAAATTGTTATTGCGGCACAAAAAAACGGGGGAAGGCTGGATGCTTTTGCAGCGGAACACACGGAGCTTACGCGTTCGGCGGTGCAAAGGCTGCTCCTTTGCGGTGCGGTAACGGTCAACGGTCGTTCCGAAAAAGCAAAGTATGCCGTGCGCATGGGTGATATTATCGAAATTCAGCTTCCGCCGCCCGTGCCGACGGAGCTTGTTCCGCAGGATATTCCGATAGACATTGTGTATCAGGATGCGGATATTGCCGTTATAAACAAGCCTGTCGGAATGGTCGTGCATCCCGCGCCGGGCAATCCGGACGGGACGCTTTGCAACGCGCTGATGTTTCACCTTAAGGATTTGTCGGGCATAGGCGGAGCAATGCGCCCGGGGCTTGTGCATCGAATCGACAAGAACACATCCGGACTGCTGGTCATTGCAAAGAATGACGATGCTCACAATTTTCTTGCGAACGAGCTGAAGACCCATTCGGTGGCAAGAACCTACTGCGCTTTGTGCGAGGGCAATTTCAGACAGGACAGCGGAACCGTTGATGCGCCGCTTGCAAGGCACAAAACGGACAGAAAACGCATGGCGGTGTACCCTGCCGGAACGGCCGGTGCGCGTGAAGCGGTCACACATTGGTTCGTTCGCGAACGTTTCCCGAACAGCGGCGCGGGCGGAAGGACGCTTTTGCGGGTTGAACTCGAAACGGGAAGGACACACCAAATCCGCGTTCATATGGCCTATATCAATCACCCGCTTGTCGGCGACGATGTATACGGCACGGGTGCGGCATCGGCAGTGCGCGGCAGGAACGATCTCGGGTTCGTCGGGCAGGCTCTCCATGCGGAAAGGCTGCGCCTGATTCACCCGCGAACTCACGAACAAATGGAATTTTTTGCTCCTCTGCCGGAGCATTTTAAGGCTGCTCTCGAAAAACTGCGCGGAGCAAACGGATAAACCCGATTAAACAGAATTTTAATATCAAAACTGCGCGGAGCTTTTGCGGAGCAAACGGAACGAAGTGCCCCCGAAAGGCTCTGCTGCACGAAAACAGGGAAGGAACACAATGAAAAGATTGACCCGCAGCGAAATTAAAGCGGAACTGGAAAAGCCGAACGGTTCGGCGGAAATAATGAATGATTCCACCATCGACAAAATCAGCCTTTGCGATGAAACAACGGCAATGTTCATTGAGGAGAACATCGGCTCGGCGCTGATGATACGCCTTGCAAAAAGCCGCGCAATGCTGCTCCGCATGAGCGGCAACCCTGCTCTTCTGCCGGCGATGCGCAAAGCCCTTGCAAGCGATGCCTCCCCGAAGCTCCGCCGCAATGCAGCAAGGCTTATCGGCCTTTTCACAAAGGATGAAGCGGATGCTCAGCTTCTTATCGCGCGGCTGAAATGCGAAGATACGCGTTTTGTTCGTCCGTCCCTGCTTTTCGCATTGGGAGCCGTCGGCGGCGAAAGCGCTCAGCGCGCTCTTGACGAATACACTCCCGCCCCGCCTGCGGACGAAACGGAGCAGAAGCATTATCTTGAGGAATGCGAGGCGTTGAAACAGGCGCGCGCAGCCGCAATGAAGCACGAAAAGCATATTTTCCGCGGACTTGACAAAGTTTATGAAATTGAGTTGACCGCTCCCGACCGCCTGACGGAGCAGCTTAAAGCCGAACTGGAAGATTTTGACATTGAGGCGTTCGACGTTCGCCGAAACAGCCTGAAGGTCAATACGGATGATTACATCGGCCTGTTTGAAGCACGCTGCTTTTCGGAGGCTCTGATTCCGATCGATATGAAAGTCGATTTGACGGCGGAAGCTGTTTCTTCCTGCGCAAAACCCTTTATGCTTGATTTCATGCGGAAGACGCATGAGGGCGAGCCGCCGTATCGCTATCGCATTGAAATAACGGGCGACCTGCCGGGGGATATTAACAGAAGCGAGCTGAAAAAGGCAATTCGCGATCTTACGGACGATAAAACGCTTGTGAATGCGCCTGCGGATTACGAAATCGAACTTCGCATCGCCGCTTCGGTGAGCTCCGCAAGGCTGTACCTGAAGCTTTTCACCGTCAGGGATGAACGTTTCCCCTACCGAAAGGAGATGCTGCCGGCTTCGATGAATCCTGCGGCGGCGGCTGCCGTGCTGCGGTTTGCAAGCGATTATCTGACGGTCAATGCCCGCGTTATCGACCCGTGCTGCGGGAGCGGCACTCTGCTTTTTGAACGCGGAATGCTTTCGCCCTGCGCTTCTTTGACGGGTGTTGATATTTCCCACAAGGCGATTGACTGCGCAAGGGTGAATGCGGAGGCGGCGGTGAAAACCTGCGGAATAACCCAGGCAAAATTCATATGCAACGATATAATGCGGTTCGAAAGCAAAAGACCGTATGATGAGCTCATCTGCAACCTGCCTTTCGGCAACCGCGTGGGGAACCATTCCTCTTGCGAAAGGCTCTACGAAGGGCTGCTCGACCGCATGGGGCTGCTTGTCAAAAAAGGCGGCATTGCAGTGCTTTACACAATGGAATTTACCCTGCTCAAGAACCTTATTCGGGAAAGACGCAATATCGAAATCCTGAAGCAGGAGCGCACCGAGGCGGGCGGACTGACTCCGATGATATTCATACTCCGAGTGAAAGAATGAAAAACCGGGGGCCGGGATGAAAATCAAAAATCGGGAACCGGAAGACGGAGATTGATTTCGAATTGCGAACAGGACGGCAGCGAGAACAGGACGGCAGCGAGAACAGGACGGCAGCGATATGATATTTAAGGCAAAATTGCTTTCGGAAGAGGACATCGGCAGAACGCTTGTTCGGATGGCACATCAGATAATCGAAAAAAACCACGGCACGGACGGCATATGTCTTGTCGGGATCCGCACTCGCGGCGTTCCGCTTGCGTTCCGCCTTGCGGAAAACATCGAAAGGATAACCGGCGCAAAAATTCCCGTCGGCGAACTTGACATAACCCTTTACCGCGACGATCTTTCGACTGTTGCGCCCGACCCCGTGGTAAGCACGACGGAAGTGGATTTTTCGCTTATCGGAAAAACAGTTATCCTTGTGGATGATGTTATTTATACCTGCCGAACGGCAAGGGCTGCGCTCGATGCGGTAATGGCTTTGGGTCGTCCGGCGCGGGTTCAGCTTGCGGTGCTTATCGACAGGGGGCATTCGGAGCTTCCGATTCGCCCGAATTTTGTCGGAAAAAACATTCCGACGGCAAAAAACGAGATAATTTCCGTTCGCCTTGAAGAAATCGACGGCGAAAACTGCGTGGAGCTGTATACGGCGGGCGGGGAACAGTGAGCGGCGGACGGCGAACCGCAAAAATGCGAAATTTTTGCTTGCATAGCCGCGCTTCCTCGTGTAAAATACAATAAAGAGACAGAATACCTGCAAAGGGGGCAGATTTTTCATGTTTCACCGCCGAAAAGCGGGGTTTTTGCCGCTTTCCGCGTGAAATGCCGCACGAATCGACGGTTCTGCCGGTGCGTGCCCTCTGTGCGGAACAGATATGACCTGATTATGACCTGATACAGAAAGGATTGTCACAGCCGTGAGTCTTTCATTGGAAGTTAAAAAATTTATCAACTCCGAGCATACCGGAGAATTTGTCAACGTTACCCTTCCCAGCGAGCTGCCGGTTCGCAGAGAGGAGGTTCGCACCGTTCATCGCGATACTGCCGCTGCCGAAAGCGCAAAGCGCAGGGCGCGTGATCTTGCAAATGCACGGGAAAGCGCGAAACGCGCCGCACAATCCGCCGAAGAGGCCCTTTCGGATGCACACAGGGATGAACGCGCCGCCGAAAAAGAATTGCGCGAAAGGCAAAGCCGCCGAAGTGCGCTGACACCCGAATACGACGAAAAGAACGGCATTGCCGCAGCTGCGCAAAGCCTTTTTAACCAGCGCAAGGCGGAGAGCGACCGCTGCTATGCCGTGTATTCCGAGTTTGAAAAGGCTCTGCGCAAGGCGGAGACGGACAGCAACGCCGCCCACACCGCTGCCGCAGGCTGCCGCGCCGCGCTTGAGAACGCCGAAACAGCGCACCGAAATGCCGTTGAAACCGAAATGCGCCTTCATAAGCAGCTTGAAGAGCTTCGAAACGACAGCGCACAGACGGAAGTGCTTGCCGCGAAAACCGACCGCGAATCGGAGGAATTTCGAAAAGCAGAGAGCGAAAAAGCAGGTATTGTTGCGGAACTGAACGCCGAGGCGGTGCGCCTTGCGGGTGAAAAGCGCGCGCTTGAAAAACAGATTGCGGATGCCGAACGAAGCCTTGCAAAGCTTGGCCGCGATCTTCAGAAAACAAAAAGCGACCGAACCGCGCTGACTCAGCAGCTCGATGCGCTTAAAACCGCCGCAAACGGAAAAAAAGGCGCGGACAAGGATGCGGCGATGCAGAAAGTCAATGCCGCAAAGACAAAAGCCGATGCTGCGGCGGAGACCGAAAAGCAGCAGACCTCGGAACATTCCGCACTTGCGTCGGAGTGCGCCGCACTTCGCGAAAAACTGACCGAATGTGAACGCTGCGTTGCCGAAAACGACGAAAAACTGCGTTCCGCACGACATGAATACGACACGGCAAGGGCGCAAACCGCTGCAATGAATGAGGAAAGCACCGGAAGAAAAGCTGCGCTTGCAGGAAAAAACGCAACGCTTGACGCGCTTGCGGCTCAGCTTGAAAATGCAAAGCTGCGCATTGTCGAAACCGAAAAAGCCGAAACCGCCGCCCGTTCTGCCGCCGCAGCCGCCGAGGTTGAAGCCGCAAGGCTCAAAACCGCACTTGACACAGCGAATGAGCGCGCCGCCGAAAAGAAAAAGATCTATGCCGACGCAAAGGCACTTACCGATGCTGCCGAAGCCGACTACGATTCAAAGCGTTCCGATTTTGATGCGGCGGATGTTGTCGTTCGCAATGCGGACAAGAACGTTTCGGCCGCAAAGAATGCACACGATACTGCTGTTGAAAAGCTCCGAAATGCCGAAAACCGCCTTGAAACGGCGCGTGCAAAGCTTGAAGATGCAATCAAGAACAGCGAATTTGCCGATTCGGAAGCGGTGCGTCTGCGCAACTCGGTTCACGTTATCGAAACGCGCTATGAAACGGCAAGAATTCATTATATGGAAAGCGGCAAGGGCGAGCCGTTGATCTTGGTTCATTCGGCGGGGCAGTCCCTGTACACCTTCCGCCGGCTGTTTTACAAGCTTGCAATGTATTACCGCGTTATTGCCGTTGACCTTGTGGGGCACGGCTATTCGGACAGACCCGATTTCTTTGATTATACCATCGGCGACCATGCCGAAAGTCTTGCGCGCTTCATGGATTCAATGGGAATCGAATCCGCGCATATTCTCGGTTTTTCCTTCGGTGCGGGGTACGCGCTTGAGCTTGCGCACAAGCATCCCGAGCGTGTCGGAAAGATTGTCGCAATCTGCCCCGGCGGTGTAACGAGCGAAATGCCGCTCACCGTCCGAATGATGGAAAGCGGACTGTTCGGCGGAATTGCCTCCAGAATGTATAACCTTAAATCCGTTAAAAAAATGCTTAACGAATGCGTCTTTGACCATACCGTAATAAACGAACACGATGCTGCGGAGTATTTCAAGCCCGTTGCGGACAGTTCAAGCCGTTATGCCGTTCGCCGAACTTTGGCTGAGTTTGACGAAAACGCGCTGATTTCATCTCTGCGTGAAATTCAGGCTCCCGTTCTGCTGCTTTGGGGAGAGGATGACAAGTGGCACCCCGCAGGCGAAGTTGACGAATACCGCTCCTCCCTGCGCAGCTGCTCGTGCACCGTCATTCGCAATGCAGGGCACCTTGTTCATGAGGAAAAACCCGACAGGATCGCCGAACTTGTCCGCGGCTTCATTCCGGCGGGATACGATAATTAATATTGTTTTGCAAAAAACGGGTTCAAAACTCTGTTTTTGAAATCATTTCAAAAAGCGGCTCGGAGCAAATCGGCTCCGGGCCGCCGCTGTTTCCGAATTTCCGATATGAATTGAATATGAATTGAATACGAATTGAATCACGGAATCTGCGCATACTTCCTTTGGGCGGAATGCCGTCCGAAAAACATTTTGCTTAAAGGAGAACAGAAACCATGACACAGAATCAGGTTGGCTGCCAGACCGTCGGCTGCCGCGTCACAAGCTGCCGATACAACGACAAAGGCTCATATTGCGAACTTTCAAGGATTCAGATCGAACCCTGCTGCTGCAAAAACAGCGGAAACGGCGATCCCGCCGATGAGAGCCTTTGCGGAAGTTACCGCAGAAAATAAAACAAAAAGCTGATGCGGGGCTTAACCGCTTCAAGTCAGCGTCCGCATGATCCGTCCTGCGGCACGGTGCCGTGCCGTTTCCGAAAATGCGGCTGCATTCAAAGCCGGGTTTCGTCTTGTACGTCTCGGTGCAGCATGTCGCACGCGAGCTTTTTGAGCCGTGCGGGTGTGTTGTCCGCAGGATAAACGGCGCAATGCGCAAGCAGAGCCGCTTTGATTTTCCCGACGGCGGGTGAAGCGGGAAGGCTGAGCCAATTCATGATGTCCGCACCGCTGCAATTGAGCGCACGGGCGGAGAACGGGACGCCTTCCTGCTGCATTTTTTGAAGCAATATGCGCCAGCGTGCAGCCGATTCAACTTCTCCGGTGATGATTCCGGAACCGTGAACATCGGCATCGCGGATATCCGCAATTTCGAGGCTTCGTTCAAATCCCCAGCGGGCAAATGTTCGGCGCAGCGTTTTGTCCTTTGCGGTGTTGTTAAGATCGTACATATGATGACGGACGATGAAACAGACTTCGTCCGTCGTTTTGTTGTCATAACGGAGCCGCTGCATTATTTCTCGGGAAATAATTTCACCTTCCGCATCGTGTCCGTGCATATTGCCGTTTTTTTCCAGAACAACGGGTTTTGCAACATCGTGCAGCAGCCCGGCAAGGCGGGGAACAAGCATGGGTTTGGATTCCGCAGCGGTATGAAGTGCGTGGTCAAGCACGTCATAGCGGTGATGTGTGGGCTTTTGCGCAATGCCGCGTCCGCGGGACAGCTCGGGAAGAATGACTGCAAGCGCGCCGATGTCGCGCAGCAGCAGCAGTCCGTTCAGCACCTGTTCCGTGTTCCGCGAACCGTATTTTATATCACAGAGAAGGAGTTTATTCAATTCATCGCGAATGCGTTCGGCGGAAATATCGCGGAGATTGCCGCAAAGCCTTGATGCACATGCGAAGGTGGCAGGGTCGATTTTAAATTGAAGCTCCGCCGCAAAACGAACAAGCCGGAGAATACGCAGTCCGTCATCCGCAAGCACGATTTCGGGATCAATGCTTGATGTTCTCAAGACCCTGTTTTCAAGATCGGGCAGCCCGCCGGAGGGGTCAAGTATTTCCCGCGTCAGAATATCGCAATAGAGTGCGTTTACCGAAAAGTCGCGCCGACGCGAATCCTCCTCGGGTGTTTTTGAAAACTGTATGCTCGTCGGGCGGTGCGCGCCGCCGGCGGAGTATTTGTCGGCACGGAAGGTTGTGTGTTCAAACTTTTGTCCGTCGGCGTGAATTTCGACCATGCCGAAAGCAATTCCCTTCGGAACAACTTTGAATCCCATTTCGTGCGCAAGCTCAATTGTTTCGTCCGGAGTGAGGGCGGAACATATGTCAATATCGCTGACGGGCAGCCCGAGAAGCGTATTGCGCACAAGCCCGCCGACGGCAAAAAGACGGCAGCCCCGCGCCGAAATGCGCTCCGCAATGCGGATAAGCGATTCGGGTAAACTGACGGAAGCGGGAAGGGTGCGAACTCCGTCCGCATTCGGTTTACGCATTGATTTGCTTTCGGTCATGATAAAGCCCTCTCTTTTTTAAACTTTTACGGGGTGCCGGGAAAGGGGCAGGCCCGCTCTGAAACGCATCGAAACCCAAACTCAAAAAGTCAGTCCGAAACCTCATCGCGGAATCGGCGGACAAGCTCCGAAAGCTCCGCGGTGCTGCCGCAATTGTTTACGCGGCGGCGCAGCTCGGTGCTGCCGTACATGCCCTTTGTGTACCATGCAATATGCTTGCGCATATCGGCAAATGCGCCGTCCCCGTGAGCGGCAATGTATTCCGAAATATGCCGAAGCGCAGCGTCAAGCCTTGCGCGGGCGGAAGGGGGAACGTAATCTTCTCCGCGCAGCGCGGCGCGGATTTCCGCAAAAAGGAAGGGATTCCCCTGTGCGCCCCTTGCGGCCATGATGCCCGCACAGCCCGTTCTTGCGGCGAGTGCGGCAGCATCCGTTCCGCTGAAAACATCCCCGTTGCCGATGACGGGAATGCGCACGGCGTTCACAACCTCCGCGATCTTATCCCAATCCGCAGTTCCCGAATACATCTGCATTCGGGTTCGGCCGTGAACGGTGACAAAAGCAGCACCGGAGGATTCGGCCATCTTTGCAAATTCAACCGCATTGATTGAATCCGCATCCCAGCCGAGGCGGAATTTGACGCTTACGGGAATGCTGACCGCACGAACGGCGACTTCAATAATGCGTGCGGCAAGCGCGGGGGAGCGCATGAGCGCGGAGCCGTCCCCGTTGCCGGTGATTTTCGGCGCGGGGCAGCCCATATTGATGTCGAAAACCGCAATCTGCTTTTGATTCCCGGAGGATGCGGAATCGGCATTCAGTTCCTCCGAAAGCCTCTTTGCGGTGTCGGCGATAATCTCGGGTTCGTGCCCGAAAAGCTGCACCCCGCAGGGCCGCTCGACGGGGGATATGTCGATAAGTTCCTTTGTTTTTTTGTTGTTGTAATGCAAACCCTTTGCACTGACCATTTCCGTGAAGGTGAAATCGCAGCCCTGTTCAATGCAGAGGCGGCGGAAGGCGGGATCTGTTATGCCTGCCATCGGCGCAAGCAGCACGGGTATGCAGCCGCATGTATCGCGGCAAAGTATTTTTGAAAGCACCGCCGAAGCGGGCGGAGGGGTCGGTATTTGCATTTTACAGCGGGTTCAAAAGCGGTAAACGCTTTGCCTTCCGTTTGTTTTAATGGTTCTTAAAATAAAATTCCGGCGCAAATTCAAGCGGACAGCGGAATTCTGCGGCAGGGGCAATCATGCGTGACGGCAATTAATCATAATGATAAACACCCTCGCAGACGGTCGCGGCGGGGCCGGACATATAGAGAGTGTTATCGGGCAGCCATTCGATGCCGAGCGTGCCGATTTCAACATGCACATTCACGCGGCGTTCGGTATGCTTTGCAAGGATGCACGCCGCAGCGGAGGCACACGCGCCCGTTCCGCAGCACATCGTGCTTCCGCATCCGCGTTCCCATGTGCGCATGATGATATTCTCCCTGTCGATAACCTGAACAAAATCAACATTCGTGCGCTTCGGGAAAATCGGACTGTGCTCAATATCCCTGCCGTAATATTCAACATCGGTAAGATCAACATCATCAACGAACACAACCGTGTGCGGAATGCCCGTGTTCACACAGGAAACTACAAAACGCCGCCCGTGGGAATAAAGGCTTTTTTGAAGGAAATCACCCTCTGCCGAAACGGGAATGTCCGCACAATCCAGCTTCGGTTCACCCATGTTGACGCCGATGCGAACAACTGCGCCGTCCGAAAGTTCCGCATGAGTCTTTTTAATGCCCGAAAGCGTTTCAACGGACACATCCGGGGCGGGGACAATGCCCTTTTCAATTATGAATTTCACAAAGCAGCGTATGCCGTTGCCGCACATCTCCGCCTCACTGCCGTCATTGTTTAAAATCAGCATACGAACGTCCGCACCGGGGAGGGAGGGCTTGCGAACGATTAAAAGATTGTCTGCGCCCACGCCCGTGTTGCGGTGCAGGATTCGGCGGGCAAATTCGTTGATGTTGCGGATTTTTTCTTCACGGTCGTCGATAAGAATCATATCGTTGCCCAAACCGTGCATTTTTGTAAAATTAAAAAGCATAGAAACCTCTTCGATGAATTAATCAAACTAATCGGAAAACAGTGCGGATGCAAGCCGTTTTCGGATGCAGTACGTAAAATATGTATTCGGATTCATCAACCCTGACGCTGCGTTTCAAGCAGCAGCCCGACCGGGCAATGATCGCTGCCCATGACATCGGGGCGAATGAAGGCATCCTTAACGGACGGGACAAGCCTTGCGCTGACAAGAAAGTAGTCTATGCGCCAGCCGGTGTTCCGCTCACGTGCTTTGAACATATAGCTCCACCATGTGTAGGCATCCGCCCTGTCGGGATAAAGCATACGGAAACTGTCCGCAAAGCCGCTTTCAAGCAGCACGGTGAATTTCTGCCTTTCTTCATCGGTGAATCCTGCATTGCCGCGGTTGCTCTTCGGGTTTTTAAGGTCAATTTCGTTATGCGCAACGTTCATATCGCCGCAGACGATAACGGGCTTTTTCTTATCAAGTCCGATGAGATAGGCACGGAAAGCATCCTCCCATTCACAGCGGAAATCAAGCCGTGTAAGCTCGCGCTGCGCATTCGGGGTGTATACCGTTACAAAATAATAATCGGGAAATTCAAGGGTTATGACGCGTCCCTCGGTTTCGAATTTTTCATCCGCATCCATGCCGTAAGCAACGGAAAGCGGTTCTTTTTTTGTGAAGACGGCCGTTCCGGAATAACCTTTTTTTTCGGCATAATTCCAGAAGCCCATGTACCCTTCGGGGGCGAAATCTATCTGCCCTTCCTGCAATTTTGTTTCCTGAAGAGCAAAAATGTCGGCATCGGTTTCATCAAAAAAGTTTTTGAAACCTTTGCCCATGCAGGCGCGCAGCCCGTTAACGTTCCATGAAATAAATTTTTCGGTCACAGCAGCATATCCTTTCGGAACAGTTATTAAATCACAGAAAATCAAAGGAGGAAATTGTGCAGGAGCAGGTCCTCCGTGTCAAACTCCGGATACTCGATGCGCCAAAGCGTCAGCCCGTGCGCGGGAGCGGTGTCGCCGGCATTTTCGCGGCGCGGGCATTCGAGCGCGTGACGGAGTTTGGAGATGTCGTCATAGCCCTGCCCGATGCGGAGCATGGTGCCGACCATGATGCGAACCATGTTGTAAAGAAAACCGCTGCCCGCAACATCGTAAACGATACAGTCCCCGTCGCGGCTCCAGCGGGAGAGAAAAATCGTGCGGACAGTCGTTTCGGCTTTGCTTCCCGCGGCTTTGAAAGCCGCAAAATCATGTGTGCCGAGAAAAAGTTCAGCCGCGGCATTGAGCTTTTCAATGCTGAGCGGGGTATGAATATGCAGCGCCGTGCTGCGCAAAAAAGCGGAGGCATGGCGGCTGTTGAGCACACGGTAGCGGTAGTGCTTCTTTTGAACGGAAAAGCGCGCGTGAAATTCCGCCTCGCCTTCACGCGGCATTTCAAGGCTTGCTTTAATGCGAATGTCGGGCGGCAGATATGTGTTCAGTGCAAATGCGAATTTTTCGGCGGGAATTCGGCTTTCGGTATCAAAATGCGCTGCCTGCGCCCGCGCGTGAACGCCGCTGTCCGTGCGGCCGGAGGCATGGAGAGTGAGGTTTTCGCCCGTAATGCTCTTGAGTGCATTGCCGATGACCTGCTGAACGGCAATTCCGTTGGGCTGAATCTGCCAGCCGACGTAGCTTGTTCCGTCGTATTCAATTATAAGTACGATTCGCTTCATGCTGCCAATTATACAGGAATAATGTGCACGGTGTCAATTCAATTAGGAATTAGGAATGATAAAAGAGGAATCGGAACCGTGTATTTGCCGCCCCTGCAAGGGCGGGGGAGGGGGTGTTTGCGAATGCGGAATTTGCAAGGGTGAACAAACAAAATATATCTTCGCGGCAAACTGTTTCCGAGAATCCGAACGATCACGAAAAAATATACATATTCGGCAAAAAATGCATTATTTCAGCATTTTTTCTTCAGCTTTCCGCAAAAAAAAACAACAAAGATTATATCAAAACTCTTGACACGGAACAAAATGCAGATTATACTATAATGGATTGGGTGTATTGAACTTTCAATGCATCACTGTCAAAATACCATCAGGAGGAAAAAACATGAAGAAATCATTCAAAGGCTTTCTTGCGTGCCTGCTCGCGCTGATCATGGTCATCCCCATGTTCACCGTTGCAAATGCGGACCAAATGTCCACCTTTAACGGCACCCTTCAGGCCCGCGAAACCGCTTCCGTTGATGTTTCCCGCATCAGGAACAGCGGCATCGATATGACTGCGGACGTTGCAGTCAAGGAACAGCGCAATCCCGAGGATATCGTTACCATTCTGGTCGAACTCGAAGCCGCTCCCGCAGCGGAGGTTTGCGAAGATCTCAAAGCAGCAGGCGATTATCGTGAGCAGCTCAACGCTTCCCACAAGACCGCAGCCGCTATGATCAACGAAAAGCTCGGCACCGAAATCGTTATTAAGCACAACTACTCCGTTGTGTTCAACGGTTTCGCATTCGAAGGCGAATATCGCCTCATCGACGAGATCAACAAGCTCGACGGTGTTCGTGCATTCGTTGATATGGAATGGGAAAGCCCCAACCTCTTCAACACCACCACCCAGGTCGGTGCGGTTGATGCATGGGCTCTCGACTACTCCGGTGAGGGCACCGTTGTTGCTATCCTCGACACCGGCTGCAAAGTCGACCACCCCGCTTTCTCCGTTGAACCTTCCAACGTAAAGTTCACCCGTGACAACATTGCTTCCATCATCGCAAGCGGCGAGCTCCAGGGCTCCGGTTCCCAGATGAATGTTAACAGCGTCTATGTCAGCGGCAAGATCCCCTTCCGTTGGAACTACTACGGCAACAATGCAGACGTAAGCCATAAGTCCAGCGACCACGGCACCCACGTTGCAGGTATCGCAGCAGGCAACGGCGGCGAGATCCAGGGCGTTGCAAAGGATGCACAGCTCGCGGCAATGCAGGTCTTCGCACCCACCGGCGGCGCAAGCTGGTCCACCATCATCCTTGCAGTTGAAGACTGCGCGGTTCTCGGCGTTGATTCCGCAAACCTGTCCCTCGGTTCTCCCTGCGGCCAGGAAAGCTACTATGACGCTTCCTATGCAGAAGTTTTCGAGCGCGTAACCGCTCTCGGCGTTAACTTTGCAATGGCAGCCGGCAACGACTACGATGCTTCCATGAACAACGCATGGGGCAGCAGCGACATCACCACCGGCACCTGGGGTAATGACGGCTACAACCTCGTTTCCAACCCCGATTACGGTGTTGTAGGTTCCCCCTCCACCTGGCCTGCAAGTCTCTCCGTTGCTTCCGTAAAGAACAGCAAGACCCAGGGTTACTACATCAGCGTTGAAGGCGTTAACTACGGCTACACCGAAAACGCAGACAACCCCGTTAAGATGCGTCAGGCTCTCGGCGGACAGACCGTTGAATACGTTATGGTTCCCGGCGTCGGCACCGTTGAAGATTTCGCACAGGTCAACGTACAGGGCAAGATCGCTCTCGTACAGCGCGGCGAAATCAACTTCACCGACAAGGCTGCAAACGCAGAAGCTGCCGGTGCGGTTGCCTGTGTTGTTTACAACAACAAGGACGACGCAGTTAACATGGTTGCTTACGAAGGCGGCCATATCCCCCATGTCTTCATCAGCAAAGAAGCAGGTGAAGCTCTTGCGGCAGCATCCGATAAGCACGCATTTGTCGGCAGCGAAATGGGCATTTCCGATTCTGTCGGCGGCAACATGCCTTCCGACTTCTCCAGCCGCGGTGTAACTGCCACCTTCGGCATCAAGCCCGAGATCACCGCCCCCGGCGGCCAGATCTACTCCGCAACCGATCCCAGCATCTCCGGTGCTCTCTACCAGGCATGGGACGGCACCTCCATGGCAACTCCCCATGTTGCAGGCGGTATGGCAATCGTAACTCAGTATGTTGAGGACAACTTCCCCGGTCTCAGCACCAGGGAGCGTCAGGCAATGGTCGATCGCATCCTCATGAGCACCGCAACCCCCGTCATCGAAGCAGGCGGCACCTATGCTGCCGTTATGGATCAGGGCGCAGGCGAAATGAACCTTGCAAAGGCTGTTACCACCAAGGCATACCTCACCGCAGAAGGTACCTACAGCAACCGTCCGAAGCTTGAACTCGGCGACGATCCCGAGAAGACCGGTGTTTACACCCTCACCTTCACCGTTCATAACTTCGGCACCACTGCTCTTAACTACACCATCGATCCTTCCGTCCTCCTTGAAGACATCGGTCTGCTCGGCTACATGGACGAAGCTCAGGAACTCCCCATCATCATTTACACCGGCGAAAGCTGGGATATCGCTGCTGAAGGCGACGAAGTCCTCCTCGGCGACGTAAACGGCAACGGCACCGTTGAAATTGCAGACGCTGTTAAGATTGCACGTCATGCTCTCGAACTCGAATCCTACGACGAAACTGTTTGCGACGTAAACGGCAACGGCGTTGTAGAAATCGCAGACGCTCTCCTTGCAGTGCGCGTTGCAATGGAGCTTGCGGAACCCACTTACACCTCCGCAGGTTATGTAAGAGTTGACAAGCCCGACGTTGTTACCGTCCCCGCAGGCGGCGAAACCGAAGTCACCGTAACTCTCAACCTGACCGACAACTGCAAAGAATACCTTGATGAGTACTACACCTCCGGCGCAATCGTAAACGGTTACATCGAGCTGATGCCCGTTTCCGAAGCTGACGGCGTAAGCCTCACCATCCCGTTCCTCACCTACTACGGCGACTGGAACTATGCAGCAACCATTGACCGCGGATATTACTATGATGAATATCCCTTCAACTCCAACAACTACGCCAACACCGTCGGCTTCAAGAAGGGCAGCCAGAAGCTCCAGCGGCTCGGCGAAATCCCCTTCTTCGACAATGAAGATGACAAGCCCGCTCTGTATGAGTACTATCTTGCAGATCGCAACGCTATCAGCCCCAACGGCGACGGCCTCCTCGACACCATCAACCTGATGTACATGGGTCTGCTCCGTAATTCGGAAGTTCGCTACGTCGTTCTCGACACCAACGGCAACGAACTCGGCGTTATCGCTGACTACGGCGTATGCACCAAGGGCTTCTGGGACACCGACACCCGCGACCAGCTCGGCGTCACCTACGGTCAGTTCCCCGGCAATTACAACTTCAGTCAGTACAACAGGTCCGACCTTATCGTACGCATTGAAGCTAAGCTCGACAACAACGGTATGCACACCACCAACGCATTCTCCGAAGCAGCGAGCGAAAACTGGAAGTGGGATATCCCCCTCCATATCGACACTCAGGCTCCTTCCGTAAGCAACTTCAGTGCTGCAAACGGCAAGTTCACCTTCAACGTAACCGATGAGCATTACGTTGCATACGTTGGCGTATTCACCAACAACGACGGCAACCTCGGCAACTGCCAGGGCGAAATCGCTGTTATGGAAACTCAGCGCGGCGCAACCACCGCAATCGAGCTCAGCGGTGAAGCCAACAACTTCGTTGTTACTTACGACTACGCAGGCAACATCGCAGTTTACCTCTGGAACGGCAGCACCCTCAGCCCCGTTCAGGTTGACCCCAACCCCCAGCCTGTCGGCAACTACTCCGATGCATACATCTACTCCTACGGTCTCAACCTCACGCAGAAGCGGTGGCTCTTCTTCGAGTCCAACGATCCCATGAATGCTGTTTATGAGGGCGAGGAAGCACCCAACGGCGAAAGCATCTCAGCAGCAGGTTACGATGCAAACAACGGCGTTGTTTACGGCCTTGAAGCGTCCGGCAAACTCTATCGCTACAGCGGAATCAACCCCCAGAGCGGTAAGCTCACCGGCAGGACCCAGGTTGCAACCGTTGCAGGCGCAGACGGCATCAACGAAATGGCATTCAACAATGCAGACGGTCAGCTCTACGCAATCAGCGGTGCGGCAAACCTGATGACTGTTGATGTCAACACCGGTGCAGTTACCGAAATCGGTCAGTTCGGCAGCGGCGTTGTCGCAATGGACTTTGATTCCAACGGCACCCTCTGGATCGTTGACCTCTACGGCGCACTTTGCAGCGTAAACCTCAACACCGGCGCTATCACTCAGGTTGCAGAAACCGGCATCAGCGCACTCGCAGGCCAGAACTTCTACAGTCAGAGCGGCTGCCTGTTTGAGAACACCTTCTATTGGGCAGCAATTCCCGGCGCGGGCGCAAACGCAAAGACCCTTGTCAGGTTTGATGTTACCAACGGTGCTTTCGAAGAACTCGGCAAGATCGCGGACGGCACCAACGGTCTCCAGACCACCGGCATGTTTGCACTCCCCAAGAGCAACGCAAGCATTGCAGCTGACAAGCTCAACAACGTTTCCATCGCTGACTGAGTTCAAACTCAGCCGGACTGAGCACGGCTCGGTCCAAATGCAAACCCATTAACAAGGGGCGGCACTGCTTCGGCGGCGCCGCCTTTTTGATAACCCGAACCCGCTGTCGATGTGAACATTGACTTGAAACATGAAATGTGCATGAAACAAGGCAAATCGGCTCGAATTGCGGCAGAATTATGCCTTTGCCCCAAAAAATCAACATAATGTTCATTTTTTTACACGAAAACACGGTTGACAAAACGCTCTGCGTGCATTAAAATAATAACTGTCATCAAAACATCTAAGAAGCTTGTTGATTCTTAAATGTGTAACCCTCCTATATTTTTTCTGTGAAGCGGAGCAGCTCCCCAAGCTCCGCTTCAAACTTTTATTTAATCAAAAGGAAATTCTGTGGCGGAGCTCGCTCCGCTTCAAACTTTTATTTAACCGAAAGGCAATTCTGCGGCGGAGCTCGCTCCGCTTCAAACTTTTATTTAACCGAAAGTGACTCTGCGGCGGAATTCGCTCCGCTTCATACTTTTATTAGGCCGATAAATATTTCGACAGAAAAAATGCTTCGATTTGATAATTGCCCCTTGCTGTTTCTTCGAATATCTGGTAAAATGATAATAACAAATATATTTGAACCGCATTCAAAGGGTGCAGCCGCATTCCGATAATGCGGGACAATCCATTTGCAGCAGGAGGTTGATTGTATATGCCCGCGAAAAAAATCGTTGCGATGCTGCTTGCAGGCGGTCAGGGAAGCCGCTTGGGTGAGCTTACAAAAAGCATGGCAAAACCCGCCGTTCCGTTCGGCGGGAAATACAGAATTATAGACTTTCCGCTCTCAAACTGTGTGAATTCGGATATCGACACCGTTGGTGTGCTGACGCAATATGAGCCGCTTGCGCTGAACGCGTATCTCGGGAACGGACAAGCATGGGATTTGGACAGAAATAACGGCGGCGTGTTTGTTCTGCCTCCTTATGCAAGCAACAGCGGCGGCAGGTGGTATTCCGGCACGGCGGATGCGATTTATCAAAACACACCTTTCATTGACCAATACAACCCCGAATATGTTCTTATTCTTTCGGGCGACCATATCTACAAGATGAACTATGCGCAGATGCTTCGCAATCATATAAAAAACAATGCAGATGCAACCATTGCCGTTTTGACCGTTCCGATCGCAGAAGCTTCCCGCTTCGGCATTATGAACACCGATGAGGAAGGCAGAATCACCGAATTTGAAGAAAAACCGAAAATTCCGCGCAGCAATAAAGCGTCCATGGGCATTTATATCTTCAATTGGAGCATTCTGAAAAAGTTTCTGGCAGAGGACGCCGCAAACCCGGATTCCTCCAACGATTTCGGAAAGAACGTCATTCCGGCAATGATAGACAGCGGCTGCCGCATGTTTGCATGGGACTTTTCCGGATACTGGAAGGATGTCGGAACGATCGCAAGCCTTTGGGAGGCAAACATGGATTTGCTCGGCACAAATCCTGTTTTCAATCTGTACGATAAGGAATGGCGTATATATTCAAAAAGTCCGATTATGCCGCCGCATTATGCGGGCGCGGATGCAGTCATTTCAAACAGCCTTGTTACCGAGGGCTGCGTTGTGCACGGCCTTGTGCGGCACAGCGTGCTTTATGCGGGCGTTCGCATCGAACCCGGCGCGGTCGTGGAGGATTCAATTATAATGCCCAACTCCGTGATTGAGCGCGGTGCGGTTGTTCAAAAAACAATTGTGGGTGAAAATGCGATTGTCGGCGCAAAAGCTCGGGTCGGCTGCGAAAAACTTGATACCGATGCCGACTACGACACAAAACTTACCGGCGACATAACCCTTGTTGCAAGTGCCGTTCGTGTTGCGGACGGGCTGCGGATTCCAAAGGGCATGGTCTACAACTGCGGAAAAGGGGGCGGATTCAATGAATAACAGCATGTTCGGCTTGATTTACACGGGCGAGGCGAATGCGCAGCTTCGCGAATTGACGTTTTCGCGCTCGGTTGCAGCCGTTCCGTTCGGCGGACGTTACCGTGCCATCGATTTTATGCTTTCCGATATTGTGAACACGGGCATTTCAAACGTCGGCATAATCACTCAAAGAAATTATCACTCTCTGATGGATCACCTCGGCAGCGGAAAGGAATGGGATCTCCACCGCAAAAGGGACGGTCTGTTTATCCTTCCGCCCTTTGTAACGCGGGATAATACCGGCGTTTACAGGGGAACGGTCGATGCAATTCGTTCCGTAATGGGCTATATTCGCCGCAGTGCGCAGAAATATGTCATTCTGACCGGGAGCCACACTCTCTACAACACAACATATGACAAAATGCTTCGACAGCACATTGAAACGGGTGCGGATATAACGATCATGTATAACGAGGAGCATGAGTTCAACAGAGCGGAACAATACGATGACCTGCGCCTCACGATTAACGAAAACGGCAGGATCACCGACCTTGCGCTCAATCCTTATATGCCGGACAGCCCGTTTATGGGCTGTGATGCATACATAATGGAAAAGACTCTGCTGGAATACCTTGTTGAGGATGCGGCCGCACACGGCGAGTTTGATTTCATGCAGGATGTTCTTATCAAAAATGTGAATAAATACAGGTTCTGCGGCTGGAAGTACAACGGCTATGTTGCAAGATTGAACTCCGTCGATGCGTTTTATAAGCATAATCTTGCGCTGCTTCAGCCCGCTGTGCAGCAGGATTTGTTCAATTCCGCGCACCCGATTTATACAAAAGTCAAGGATGAGGTGCCCGCGAATTACTGCGGCAGCGGCAATGCGCGCAACAGCGTTATTGCGGACGGCTGCATTATCGAGGGTGAAGTCGAAAATTCCGTGCTTTTCCGCGGAGTTCATGTCGGCAAGGGTGCAAAAGTCAAAAACTGCATACTGATGCAAGCCACCTATATCGGGGATAACAGTGAGCTGTCTTATATGGTGCTTGATAAGGGCGTTATAGTTTTGAACGGCAGGCGTTTGAGCGGACATGAGAATTATCCCGTCATTCTGCGAAAAGGCGTCACTGTATAATGCCGCGAACAAAGCGGGCGGGGCAAAAGCTTCCCAAAGCGGGGACGTCGGAGCAAAGTTTTGCGTTCGGTCGGAGCAGAACGGATATAGGCGTGAAAAATGCTTATTTCCAAAGTATATTTTCAAATAAGTGTTGACAATATTTGCCTGTGGATTTATGATACAACTGAGCGGAGGGAGAAAAGCCTCCCGAGCCGCCTGTTACCAAAGCCGCAGCGGATGCGGTGCGCCCGATGTGGCTGCACATGCGTTTTCGGCACCACGCCGGCGGCATGAACTCGCCGCCTGTGCGGTAATTAAAAAACATTATTTTTTGGAGGATTTTATAGAATGAACGCTTACATTCAGGAAATTCTTGCGAAGGTTCAGCAGCGCGATGCGCACGAACCCGAGTTTCTTCAGACTGTTGAAGAGGTTCTCAAATCCCTTGAACCCGTTATCGAAAAGCATCCCGAGTATCAGGAAGCCGGTCTTCTTGAACGTCTCGTAGAGCCGGAGCGCGTTATCGAATTCCGCGTACCTTGGACCGACCGTGACGGCAAAGTTCAGGTAAACCGTGGCTTCCGCGTTCAGTTCAACAGCGCGATCGGACCCTACAAGGGCGGTCTCCGTTTCCAGGGCAATGTTAACCTTTCCATCATGAAGTTCCTCGGCTTTGAGCAGACCTTCAAAAACAGCCTCACCAGCCTTCCCATGGGCGGCGGTAAGGGCGGTTCCGACTTCGATCCCAAAGGCAAGACCGATAAGGAAATCATGGATTTCTGCCAGAGCTTCATGACCGAGCTCTGCCGTCATATCGGACCCAGCATCGACGTTCCCGCAGGTGATATGGGTGTCGGCGGCCGTGAAATCGGCTATCTCTTCGGCCAGTACAAGAGGATCCGCGGCGCATACGAAAACGGCGTTCTCACCGGCAAAGGTCTCTCCTTCGGCGGTTCCCTCATCCGTCCCGAAGCAACCGGTTTCGGTGCTGTTTACTACCTCTGCGAAGTTCTCAAGCATGAGAACGACACCATCGAAGGCAAGACCGTTGCAGTATCCGGCTTCGGTAATGTTGCTTGGGGTGTTACCAAGAAGGTTGCGGAACTCGGCGGCAAGGTTGTTACCCTCTCCGGCCCCGATGGCTACATCTACGATCCCAACGGCGTTGTAACCGAAGAAAAGATCAACTACATGCTCGAAATGAATGCAAGCCGCCGCAATCGCGTACAGGACTATGCAGACAAGTTCGGTGTTGAATTCTTCCCCGGCGAAAAGCCCTTCGGCCGCAAGGTCGATATCGTCATGCCCTGCGCAATGCAGAATGACGTTCATATGGAATCCGCAGAGAAGATCGTTGCAAACGGCATCAAGTACTATATCGAAGTTGCTAACATGCCCACCACCAACGATGCTCTCTACTTCATGATGGATCAGCCCGGCATGATCGTTGCTCCCTCAAAGGCAGTTAACGCAGGCGGCGTTGCAGTTTCCGGCCTCGAAATGAGCCAGAACGCAGAGCGTCTTGCTTGGACCGCAGAGGAAGTTGACGCAAAGCTCAGGCACATCATGGTCAACATCCACAAGGCCTCCATGGAAGCAGCAGAAGAATGCGGCCTTGGCTACAACCTCGTAGCAGGCGCAAACATCGCAGGCTTCAAGAAGGTTGCTGATGCTATGATGGCTCAGGGCATCTGCTAATCATTGATTAACATTTGTTGATTAACCTCAAATAAAGGTCGGGGAATCGCTGTACGGCGATTCCCCGATTGTTCAATTTCGGTATTGCTGCCGAAACAACTCAAATTCACTTTACTGCGTTTAAATTTAATCAGCCTCATTTTCCGCTGCCGGCAGCAGCTTTCAAACGCGGAAAGTTTTGACAACCGCCACAAGCGTAAAACAGGAGTTACCCATGGACTTGATGAAACTTATAAAGGGCACCGATATAGGCGACTGCGTTGCTCGGCTTCTTTTCACTTGGAACGCCGATCACCCCGATGCGGAGAAGGCTAAGGAAACTTTTATCAGCGCAATAAAAGCAAGAATGCCGCAGCAGGCAAGGCTGAATTTGTCGAGTGCGGAAAAACTTTCGAACAGCATTGACAGATACCTGATAAAAAACGATACCGAGATGTATGCGGCGGTGAAAATCGGCAGCGCAATGATGCTTGCGGCCCTTGCCAACCGCGAAACGGAAAACGCCGCTCTTGTGCGGTCGGCGGCCGAGAGTTTCATTTCGGATATTCCGGACGGAATTGCGGACGACCGTGAAGCACTCAGCGAAATCATCTTTTCCGAAAAAGAGGGCAGGGAAAAGCTGATTGAGATTTTCAAACTGCTGCGAGATTGAGAAACAACAAAATATATCTGCATTTTTTGCCGAAAATCAGTGAAAAACTATTGACAGGCTCAAAACAAGCGGTTATAATTATTCGGCAAATGAATATCCGCCATAGACAGCAGGTGCGCGGGCAAGATGCTTCGGCATCGGCCGTCCAAGCTTAATCTCCTGCCGAGGTAGAGACAAAATAGTTATTTCATCAGTTATTGCAGCAGCGGCTTTCGGTTTTTATGCTAATGCACTTTGCATTTTGCATTAAATCGGGGCAGTGCTAAAATGATTGTTCGGCTATCCTCTGTCCCCCTGTCCTATGGCATGGGGGATATTTGTTTGAAACTGTGACAAGGAGGAATTTTCCATGGCAAATGCTTCTATTCTTGCAATGAAGGAGCAGCACGTTGCGGAGATCAAAGATCGTCTCACAAGGGCTCAGTCCGTTGTTATGTTCGATTACCGCGGTCTTACCGTTGACGAGGTGACTGCACTCCGTGTCGAAATGCGCAAAGCAGGTGTTGAGTACATCGTTCTCAAAAACACCATGGTCGAAAGAGCCTGCCGCGAACTCAACATCGATGAGTCCGTTCACGCAATGCTCAAAGGACCGTCCGCTTTCGCTTTCGGTTACGACGACGCGGTTGCACCCGCAAAAATCCTTAAGGATTCAATCAAAAAGTTCAAAAAATGCACCATCAAGGGCGGCATTGTGGACGGCGTTGTTACCGATGCTCAGGGCATCGATGCTCTCGCTGATCTGCCCCCCAGAGAGGTTCTCATTGCCCGTATGCTGGGCAGCATGATGAGCCCCATCACCGGCCTTGCCATCGCTCTCGACCAGCTCGCAAAGAAGCTCGGCGGCGGCGAAGCAGCCGAAGAAGCAGCGGCAGAATAACTTTCGCTGCGTAACCGTTTCAAACAAAAATTTTTAATCGGAGGAAATTAAAATGACTAAGCAGGAATTTATCGATTACATTAAGTCCCTCACCGTTCTCGAACTCGCAGACCTCGTTCATGCGGTCGAAGAAGAATTCGGCGTATCCGCAGCAGCAACCGCAGTTGCAGTTGCAGGCCCCGCAGCAGCAGCAGAACCCGTTGAAGAGAAGACCGAATTTGACGTTATCCTCAAGGGCTTCGGCGCACAGAAACTCAACGTTATCAAGGTTGTCCGCGCAGAACTCGGCCTCGGCCTGAAGGAAGCAAAGGAAGCTGTTGAAGGCGCACCCACCACCCTCAAGGAAGGCCTCTCCAAGGAAGACGCAGAGAAGCTCGCAAAGGCATTCACCGATGCAGGCGCAGAAATCGAAATCAAATAATTATTTCCCTGTCACAAACAAAACCCCGTCCGCCGCAGCTGCCCGCAGCCGCGGCGGGCTTTTTGCTTTTTGAATATTAACGACGGAACGGGTTAGATGTCAACATCTGAGTCAACGTAAGAACCGGGAAAAAGAAATTTGTAAAGAAACAGAATTACATCAAATCTCCGTTGGACGGCACTTCACAAACCCATACCAACAGTAGATAAATTAAAATCCAAACAGTACGAGCGGTGTGTTCCGTGCACCGCTCTTTTTTGCTATAATTGGGTAAAGAAAACGGCAGGACGGGAGCCTGACGGCGGCTTTTAAAGACACAGTGCAAAAATGCCGCCGAAAAAAGGAGGAAAGCGGAGCAAATGGAGAATAAGCTTGCAGAGAATATCCGAACGTTCAGAAAACAGCGCGCATTGACGCAGGAACAGCTTGCGGAAGTGTTGGGCGTTACTGTCGGTGCGGTGTACAAATGGGAAGCGCGGCTGTCCCAACCGGAGTTGAGCACAATAATGGAGCTTGCGGACTTTTTTGACACATCGGTGGATGTGCTTCTCGGCTACGAGCTGAAAGATAACCGCCTTCGGGCAACGGCGGCACGATTGAAAAAATATCAGTCAGACAAGGATGAAGCCGGCCTTGCCGAGGCGGAAAAAGCATTAAAAAAATATCCGAATTCCTTTGAAATTGTGTTTAATGCCGCAGGGCTTTACAGTGTGTTCGGAACGGAGCGCGGCGAAAAAAGGCTTATGCGGCGCGCATTGGAGCTTTTGGAAAAAAGCAGACAGCTTATTGCGCAGAATACGAACCCGCAGATAAACGAAAGCACACTGTGCGGAAACATCGCGGAGGTGCTGCGCATAATGGGCGAAGCCGAACGCGCCGTTGAGATGCTGAAAGCGAATAATGCGGGTGGAATGTACAGCGACATAATCGGATTGACTCTTGCGGAAGCGTGCGGCCGGCCGGAGGAGGCAATGCCCTTCCTTTCGGAATCGCTCGTTGAGAATACCGTTAAAATCATTCGAACCGTGTTTGGTTATATCAATGTGTTTTTTCAAAAAAAGGATTATGCGTCTGCAAAGGCGGTGCTGAATTTCGGCCTTGCTCTTTCGAACGGACTGCGGCGGGACGGGGAAACGAATTTTACAGACAAAACATCGGGAATGCTTTACGCATGTTTGGCTTATTCGGAGTTGATGGCCGGCAATGCGGTCGGCGCGGAAAAAGCGTTGCTTCAGGCAAAGCTGACAGCGGAACGCTTCGATGCAAACCCGAATTACAGCGCGGCAGCGATCCGCTTTGTTTCGTGTGACGAATCGGCAAGTGCATATGACGACATCGGCGCAACGGCAGCGGAGGGAGTGCGGAACACGGTCTGTTCTCTTGAAAGTGCCGAACTTACGAAAATATGGGAAAGGGTGAACAACGATGAAAAACGGTCGAACAAAGAATGACAGCAAGGGGAATTGTGCTGCCGAAAACGAAAAAGCAAATGCAGTAAAAGAAAACATGGGCGCATTTTGTAAAAAACCGCTCGGGAAACAGCTGCGGGGTCAGTTCTTTTATAAAAATATTCCGATTTTTTGCCTTGCGGTGTTTGCGGCTTTGGCAGCCGGCTCGCTGAATCTGATTCTCTCGTGGATAATTCAACAGCTGATGGACACGGCAGCGGGAAAGTCCGGGGCGTTAAGCTTTCGCACTTTGCTTTTGATAAGCGCGGGCTTTGTTCTGCTTTGTGCGGGGCTTTCCCTATTGAACTATGCGTCGCAGCCTCGTTTTTTGGAACGGGCAATGCGGCAGTACAAGGATTTTGCATTCAAAAAGCTGATAGGAAAGAGCATTTCGTCTTTTCGTGATGAAAGCGCGGCAGGCTATCTTTCCGCATTGACGAACGATGCCGCAAGCATTGAAACCAATTATCTTGCGCAGATGCTTGCAATGATAACAAAGGCGGTCACTTTCATCGGTGCGCTGCTGCTGATGTGCAGGTATTCGCTGCTCATGACGGCGATTGCGGCAGGGCTGACGGTGCTTCCGCTGACAGCATCCCTTTTGACGGGCAACAGACTGCAAGCCGTTGAAAGCAGGGTTTCCGAACGGAACGGAGAATTCACCGCCGCACTCAGCGATTGTCTCGCAGGGTTTACCGTTGTTAAAAACTTCAGGGCGGAGCGGGAGATTTTTCGCCTGTTTGCGCAGAGCAACAAAGCCCTTGAGCATGAAAAATTCACGGGACGGCGAATTAAAACGCTCGTCGGAATGATCGGCGCGGTCACGGGGATTTTCGCTCAGCTCGGAGTGTTTATCGCAGGCGTGTACCTTTCGATGAAGGGCGGCAGCATGACGCCCGGTGCAGTTGTTCTGTTTGTTAACCTTATGAATTTTATCATTTCGCCAATTGCGGAGCTTCCCGGACTGCTTGCATGCCGCAAAGCGGCGTTGGGGCTTGTGGATAAACTTGCGGCCGCGCTGGAACGCAGCTCGTCCCGCGAGGGGAGTGAAACGCTCAACAGGCTTGAACACGGGATTCGGCTTGAAAACGTCTCTTTCGCATATGAACCGGGGAAGACGGTGCTGCACGGAATAAATGCCGAGTTTGAGGCAGGCAAGGCATATGCGCTTGTCGGCGGCAGCGGCAGCGGAAAATCTACCCTGCTGAACTTGCTCATGGCGGCGGAAACAAACTACAGCGGGCATATCCTTGCGGACGGAATCGAGCTGTCGGATATTTCAACGGAGTCGCTCTACGGAACGATCGCGGCAATTCAGCAGAATGTTTTTGTTTTTAATGCCTCGATAAAAGACAATGTTTCAATGTTCCGTGATTTTCCGAAGACGGAGATGGATGAAGCGATTGCCCGTGCGCACCTTGGCGCGCTGATTCGCGAACGCGGGGAGGATTACCTTTGCGGGGAAAACGGCAGCGGGCTTTCCGGCGGCGAGAAACAAAGAATCTCCATTGCGCGGAGTCTGCTCAAAAAATCCTCCGTTCTGCTTGCGGATGAGGTGACGGCGGCACTGGATGCGCAAACGGCGCACCGTGTTTCAAGCGATATTCTCGATTTGCAGGGAATCACACGAATTGTTGTTACGCATACTCTTGAAGAATCGCTCCTGCGCAGATACGATAAAATCTTTGTGCTTCGCGGCGGCAGGATTGAAGAGGCGGGCAGCTTTGCGGATTTGATGGCGAACAAGGGATATTTTTACGCATTGTTCACCGTTGCGCAATAAAACGAAACATGAACAATTGCGCTGTTCATGTGCGGGTGCAAATGTGATATAATTTCTTTGTGAGGTGTTTAAGATTGATTAAATAATCAATAACTCAAACTGATTTATAAAAACATCAATCAAACTTCGGCAAATATGAACAAAGGCTGAAATTTAAATGAGAATCAACATCGATACAAGAAGTGTACAACTCACGCCGAACCGGCTTCGTCAACGCAAAAAAGGGACAGGCTCTGCATTTCCGACTCCCGCCCCCGTTACGCGCAGTGCCGGAGCTTTAATTTTCTTCGTCGTTTGAGTTCCGGGTGACATGAATCGTGATGTCAACGCCGTCTGCCCTGTCGGATTGGGACACGTCAACATTCATGCCGCCGGAGCGCAGGTGTTCGCAGGCGGAATTTACCGTGTTCATGAACATGCGGTAATCCTTTACAATTCGCATAATGACGGGGCGGGGCTTTGCACCGTCCTTTTTGCTGTCGAACAGTGAGTTGAGCTTTTTTTCAACAAGGCGTTCGGTGTCTTTAACGCTCAGGCCGTCCTCGCCGGCTTTTTTGATTATTGCAAGCTTGTCCGCATCGTCCGAAAGGCGCAGCACGGCGCGGGCGTGGCGTTCACTCAGCCCGTAAAGACCGACAGCTTCGCGAAGTTCAGGGGAAAGTTTGAGGATACGGAGCTTATTTGCAATGAAACTCTGGCTTTTGCCGAGACGGGAGGCAAGCTCCTCCTGTGTGAGCTTCAGCTCGTCCAAAAGGGCTTTATAGCATTCGGCCTCTTCAAAATAATTCAAATCCTCACGCTGAAGGTTTTCAACAACGGCCATCAGTGCGGAATCGGCGTCAACCGCGGAGTTGTCAACTATACAGAGCGCTTTTTCCGACCCAAGGCTCCGCAGCGCACGCAGACGGCGTTCACCGGCGATAAGCTCGTATGTTTCGCCGTTTTTGCGAACGACAAGGGGCTGAATCAATCCGACCTGCCGAATGGATTGTGCAAGCTCGGATATGCTTTCGTCATCAAAGGTTTTTCGCGGCTGAGCAGGGTTCGGAACGATGGAATCCAGTGCCAGTTCAACAAGCTGGCGTTTTGCCTCGGCAGGCTGTGCGCCTGCTGCTTCGCTTTTTTTGTCTTTCAGAAAATCAAACAGTGCCATATTGAATAAAACTCCGAATAAAACTCCGTTGCCGCTCTGCCGTTCGGACAGGTAAAAACTGCCTTTTCGGGCAAGCGGATATTTCGGTTGTGCGGAGAATGAGCTCCGCATGTAGATTATACATTATTACCCGGTATTTCCGCAAGCGGGAATATCGTTTTGTTTTGTCGAAACCGGATGAAACATGAAAGCACGGAGCGGGAAATACCTCGCTGTACATCTGCGCGGGGTGAAACCCGCTCGGACGGGGGCGGTTCAAGGGCTTGAATCAAAGTCCGTATTTTTTAAGCAATGCATCGAGTTCACCGCTTTTTTGCAGGTCATAGATGAACAGTTCCGCAAGCTGAGCAACGGCGGGTTCATCCGCGGCTGAGGCGATTGCATATTCGACATTGCCGAGACTTGTTTCATGGCGGATAAATCCGTGTGCGGATATATCTTCCGCATATCTTGTGCAGTAAGCACCGGTGACGACCGCACCGGCAACGGTGCCGCGCGCAAGCGCATCGAAAAGCTCCGGATAGGAGGCGAAAGCTTTTGTTGTGAACACGATTGCATCGGCGGGAAGCTCCGGTGTGCGTCCCTTAAGCCGGTCAATGAGAGTGCGTTCAACTTTTGTTTCGTGCGCATCAATGTATTTCTTAAGCCTTGTTTCACCTGCCGTGCCCTGAACAAAACCGATAACAAGTTCGTTCAGCGGAGTTGTTTCGCTGCCGCTTTTAACAAGCACGGAGCATGTATCCGTATAATACGGATAGGAGTAGACATATTTTGAGCTTGCGCCGCGCGGCATCAACGCAACGGCGGCATCGATTGTGCCGTCCGAAAGCTTTGTTGAAGCGGTTTTACCGTTCACGGTGATGAGTTTTGCCGCCGCATCCCCGGCGGTGTCGGGAAGCAGATACGCAGCGAATTTTTGTGCAAGCTCGATTTCAAACCCTTCGCCGCCTTCGGCAAAAAGCGGCATATCGTCCCGCACGCCGACGGCAAGCACGCCGCGTTCGCGTATGCGCTGAATTTCCGGGGTGTTCATAAGCTGCGTTCGCGGCTTTAAGAGCATTGCAAGAAGAACGAGCAGAACCAGCCCCGCCGCACAGCAGAGCGCGATGCGGACGGGTTTGCCCTTTTCGCCGCGAAGAGTAAAATTGAGCCGAAGCTTTTTATGCTGTTTTCCATCGCGGAGGAAACTCCGCCGCGGGTGATGATGTCGATTTTTCATGATTAATATTATATCAGTAAAGACGCACATTGACAAGAGCGGCATGTTGACAGTATAATGTATAATTGGGTAAACGTTGATTAATTCGGAACATGCCTTTCGCGAATGCACCTGCCTTAACCGCAGCCTGTCCGAAACCGATTCGGGCATTCGGGTGTTTCGAAACCGCGATTTGCCCAAAGCGGCCGCCGAATCGAGTTTTTGCGAAAACAAATTATTCGGAACGAACCTGACATTAAGCAATCAAGCCCCGCAAGGGGAGAAAGGTTTACAAATAGAATGAAATCATTAACAACAACCGAACTTCGGGCACTCTTTCTTCGCTTTTTCGGCGAAAGAGGACACACGATAATCCCTTCGGCTTCCCTTATTCCCGAAAACGATCCCACGGTTCTTTTCACAACGGCAGGTATGCATCCGCTCATGCCCTATCTTATGGGCGCGGCGCATCCGGCGGGAGTTCGCCTTGCCGATGTCCAAAAATGCGTTCGCACGGGCGATATCGATGAAGTCGGCGATGCAAGCCACCTGACCTTTTTTGAAATGCTCGGCAACTGGTCCCTCGGCGACTACTTTAAAAAGGAGTCGATCGCATGGAGTTGGGAATTCCTGACCGATGAAAAATGGCTCGGCATCGATCCGGACAGGCTTTATTTCACATGTTTTGAGGGCGATGAGCGCGCCCCGCGCGATGAGGTTTCGCGCGATCGCTGGGTTGAAATGGGTGCTGATCCGAGTCACATCTTCTTCCTGAACGCAAAACATAACTGGTGGATTCCCGGAACAAGCGGTCCCTGCGGTCCCGATACCGAAATTTTCTTTGATACAGGCAAAGAGAAATGCTGCGATGAATGCAGCCCCGCATGCGATTGCGGCAAATATCTTGAAATCTGGAACAATGTTTTCATGCAGTACTTCCAGCCCGCAAACGGCGAGATTCGCATGCTTGAAAAGAAAAACGTTGACACGGGCATGGGTCTTGAACGCACGATTGCAACGCTTCAGGGCGCGGAGAGCGTCTATGACACGGATGCCTTTGCGCACATACTTGCGCGCATCAGCGAGCTTTCCGGCAAGAACTATCGTGATAATGCCGAAACAACACGTGCGTTCCGCATCGTTGCCGACCACATCCGCACAAGTGCGTTCATGCTGGGCGACCCGCGCAGCGTGACCCCGAGCAATGTCGATCAGGGCTACATTCTCCGCCGGCTTATTCGCCGCGCGCTTCGCTATGCAATGCAGCTGGGCATGCCCGAAAACTCACTCGGCAAAATTGCCGAAACCGTTATTTCGGATTACGGCGAAGTCTATCCCGAACTGCGCGAAAACGAAGCCCGAATCATTCGCGAACTCGACACGGAGGAGGCAAGATTCCAGCGCACTCTCACCAACGGTATGCGCGAATTTGAGCGCATCAAAGGCAAGTTTGAAAACGGTATAATTGACGGAAAGAATGCGTTCCGCCTGTTCGACACATTCGGTTTCCCCATTGAGTTCACCGAGGAAATGGCGCGCGAAAACGGCCTCACCGTTGATGTTGAGGGGTTCCGTGCGGCATTCGAAGAGCACCAGCAAAAGTCCAAAGCGGGCGCGGAGCATAAGTTCAAAGGCGGCCTTGCGGAAGCAACCGACGAAACGGCAAAACTGCACACTGCGACGCATCTGCTTCAGGCAGCACTGCGCAAGGTTCTTGATGAGTCCGTTGCACAGCGCGGCTCGAACATCACTGCCGAACGTCTGCGCTTTGACTTCTCCTTCCCGCGTAAAGTGACTCCCGAGGAGCTGCGCGAGGTCGAAAAACTTGTCAACGAAGCAATTGATGCCGGTGTTGACATTACCTGCGAAGAAATGACCGTTCCCGAAGCGCGTGCGCGCGGCGCGATCGGCCTGTTCGGCGATAAATACGGCGAACGTGTAAAGGTTTATACAATGGGTGACTACAGCTGCGAAATCTGCGGCGGACCCCATGCCGCAAACACCGGCGAACTCGGCACGTTCAAAATCAAAAAAGAAGAGGCTTCAAGTGCGGGCGTGAGAAGAATCAAGGCCGTTCTGATTCCGAAAGAGGAAAAGAAAGACTGATTTTATCTCGATAAAACTTCAATTCCCGATACTTTGGCGCATTGAGCCGCGGCCTGCATTCGACCTGGCTTTCGAGCGGAGGCCGGCTGCGGTTCAAACGGCGAATGCAAATGCGAGGAGGATATGCAATGGCGAAAACGAGCAAAAATGCTTGGCTTGAATACGATTGGAAGTTGGACGGCGGTGATGCGCGGTTCCGCGTTGATATGTCGCTGTATACAAATGCACCGATCGAGGGCTGCGCGGAGCTTGTTTTCATCTACTGCGCAAGCCTTTCGGAGCAGCCGCTCAAGGCAGGCGAGCTGCGCCGAATTGACAGCCTTATTGCCCGGTGCATAAAGAAACTCGGCAAAGAATATGTCGGCTGCATCGAATCCGCCGCAATGCACCAGTATTATTTCTATATTGACAGCGAAGAAAAGTATTCGGCACTTCAGCAGCTGCTTCAAAAAGAACGCAAGCTGACGGTGAAACTCGGCTGCAAGTCCGAACCGAAGTGGACGACATATTTTAAACTTCTTTATCCCGATGCTGCAAAGCTTCAAACCGTACGGAATAAGGAGAACATCGAAAAACTTTATTCGAACGGGGATTCCGAGGCTGCACGGAGGCTGAATCTTCACATGTATTTCCGCTCTGAACCGCTCCGTCTGCAATTTGAAGAGGCGGCAAGACGGGAAGGCTTTGCGATCGGCAGCGCGGTGGACAGAGAGATGAGCGAGCTGCCGTACGGCGTGATTCTCCACATTATTTGTCCGCTGAAAAAACGCAGCGTTGATGAGGTCACGGTGCTTGCGATACGCATTGCGGAGCAGTTCGGCGGCAGATTGATGTTTTGGGATTGTCCGCTTGCGCCGCAGTCGCTGAAGTGATGCGGCGGAATGAATAAAATCAATATAATGACGGCGCAGTGCGTGGAACCCGACTCCGCACTGCGCCTTTTTTATCAGCCAACGGGGTCAAAAAGGGGGGCGAATTTGCAAAAAAAAGCGGAAATTGCGAATATACTTTTTAATATAACGAACGAAAAGAGGGCAAAAAGGGGTTACAAATGTCGAAAGGGAATTGCAGCATTCCGGGAGGGGTATGAACAATACAGAAGGCATGGCGGCGTAAAAAGGGACGGAAAGAAAAATGGAAAAAGGTGTTGACAAAAGCTTGCGGGGGAGGTATAATAGCAAAGCTGTCGGACGAGAGAGACAAGCGAGCGAAACCGAGGTGAGAGCCGAGGGGTGCGAACGGAAGTGAGCGGCGCGAGCGAGTCGAGGGGAAGGCAGCCCGGTGAGAGGACGGAAGTTCTGGAACCGGATGTTCCTTGAAAACCGTATAGTGAACCAAGAAGAGATGCTCGAGAGAGCAGATCAAGCGCAAACAAACAAAAGTAATTTTGAGACGACCGGCGGTCTGTCGGATGACGAAGTCGCGAGACAGACGCAAAAGAAATAAGAGCAAAAGCGCGAGCTTTTAAAGGATTTTAACTCAAGAGTTTGATCCTGGCTCAGGACGAACGCTGGCGGCGTGCTTAATACATGCAAGTCGAACGGAGTTAAGGGTTTCGGCCTTTAACTTAGTGGCGAACGGGTGAGTAACGCGTGAATAACCTGACTCAAAGAGGGGGATAACAACGGGAAACTGTTGCTAATACCGCATGAGACCACAACACCGCATGATGAAGGGGTCAAAGATTTATCGCTTTGAGAGGGGTTCGCGTCCCATTAGGTAGTTGGAGGGGTAACGGCCCACCAAGCCAACGATGGGTAGCCGAGCTGAGAGGCTGATCGGCCACACTGGAACTGAGACACGGTCCAGACTCCTACGGGAGGCAGCAGTGGGGAATATTGGGCAATGGGCGCAAGCCTGACCCAGCAACGCCGCGTGAAGGAAGAAGGCTTTCGGGTTGTAAACTTCTTTTAAGAGGGAAGAGCAGAAGACGGTACCTCTAGAATAAGCCACGGCTAACTACGTGCCAGCAGCCGCGGTAATACGTAGGTGGCAAGCGTTATCCGGAATTACTGGGTGTAAAGGGAGCGCAGGCGGGATAGCAAGTCAGCTGTGAAAACTATGGGCTCAACCCATAAACTGCAGTTGAAACTGTTATTCTTGAGTGGAGTAGAGGCAAGCGGAATTCCGAGTGTAGCGGTGAAATGCGTAGATATTCGGAGGAACACCAGTGGCGAAGGCGGCTTGCTGGGCTCTAACTGACGCTGAGGCTCGAAAGTGTGGGGAGCAAACAGGATTAGATACCCTGGTAGTCCACACTGTAAACGATGATAGCTAGGTGTGGGGGGTCTGACCCCTTCCGTGCCGGAGTTAACGCAATAAGCTATCCACCTGGGGAGTACGACCGCAAGGTTGAAACTCAAAGGAATTGACGGGGGCCCGCACAAGCAGTGGAGTATGTGGTTTAATTCGACGCAACGCGAAGAACCTTACCAAGTCTTGACATCCCTTGACGAACATAGAAATATGTTTTCTCTTCGGAGCAAGGAGACAGGTGGTGCATGGTTGTCGTCAGCTCGTGTCGTGAGATGTTGGGTTAAGTCCCGCAACGAGCGCAACCCCTGTTGCCAGTTGCCAGCATTAAGTTGGGGACTCTGGCGAGACTGCCGGTGACAAGCCGGAGGAAGGCGGGGATGACGTCAAATCATCATGCCCCTTATGACCTGGGCTACACACGTGCTACAATGGACAGAGCAGAGGGAAGCGAAGCCGCGAGGTGGAGCGAAACCCAGAAAACTGTTCTCAGTTCGGACTGCAGTCTGCAACTCGACTGCACGAAGTTGGAATCGCTAGTAATCGCGAATCAGCATGTCGCGGTGAATACGTTCTCGGGCCTTGTACACACCGCCCGTCACACCATGAGAGTCGGTAACACCCGAAGCCGGTGGCCTAACCGCAAGGAAGGAGCTGTCTAAGGTGGGACTGATGATTGGGGTGAAGTCGTAACAAGGTATCCCTACGGGAACGTGGGGATGGATCACCTCCTTTCTAGGGAGAGAAAGTTGTGCTTTCTTGTTTGGTTTTGAATGTCTTAGACATTCAAGAGGACATTGAAAACTGGATAGTAGTAAAAAAAATTGCGAAAACGATAAAGAAGAGATTAGACATTTAAAAGAAAAAAGGTCTAGTACGAAAAGTCGAAAGTAACTAAGATTTTACAGCAAGTGTAAACGAAAAAAAGTTCAAGCAAGCAAACCTAGAAGGTAAAGCAAGAAAGGGCGTATGGGGAATGCCTAGGCACACTCCGGCGAAGAAGGACGCAGCAAACAGCGAAATGCGACGGGAAGCGGTAAGCACGCAAAGATCCGTCGATATCCGAATGGGGGAACCCGCATGGAGTCAAATCCATGGATCACATGTTGAATACATAGACATGATGAGGCGAGACGCAGGGAACTGAAACATCTAAGTACCTGCAGGAAGAGAAAATAAGAATGATTTTCTGAGTAGCGGCGAGCGAAAGGGAAAGAGCCCAAACCGATCTGAGGATCGGGGTAGTAGGATCATCAATAAATCTGACAGAGGATCATAGAGGAATCACATGGGAAGGTGAGCGAGAGAGGGTGAGAGCCCCGTACTCGAAATGAGAGACTGGAGAGAGATGACACCTGAGTAGGGCGGGACACGAGGAATCCTGTCTGAATCGGCCGGGACCATCCGGCAAGGCTAAATACGAGAGTAGTGACCGATAGTGAACCAGTACCGTGAGGGAAAGGTGAAAAGAACCCCGGGAGGGGAGTGAAAGAGAACCTG